>FUFK010051113.1_pt1 | contig 10231 bp, 10 predicted proteins | sample 1021851 | NCBI WGS metagenome assembly FUFK01 (sample SAMEA51879418, study PRJEB19060) | metagenome
TCTGATTGATCTCTCCAGTATTTGGCGCATCCCTATTATTCCTTAATAACTCGCCTTGATGATAGATTTCCTTATTTCTATTGTAATCTTCTTTGCTTATTGAATATCCTGGCTCAATGCCAATGCTTTGAGGATTGCCACGTCCAGCGATAATGGTTGATGCTATTAGGTTGCTATTAGAATCTTTTTGTGCGTAATAAAAAAATCCATCTTCTTCATTATGAACTATTGTAAAATTATTAATGTCGTATATTCGTCTCGAGTATTGGTCTCCAGATATAAAACACTCTAAAATTTCACCATCCGGCTGATGAATAATTCTTGGGATTTCATCGAACCAGGTCGCACATAGAAAAGACATAGAAAGAGCAATAGATAATAAATGCCAACATAAATACATTAGCTTAAATTAAATATTTAGATAGTTTTTATTTAACAGTTATTAAATCAAGATGCTGATCACCTAATCACTTAGCAGGCTGAGTACTCTCTATTACTAATTGTTGACCAGTGTATCTGTAGTGGAAATTGGACTCTTTTATAAACAAAAAACCCCACTAATGTGGGGCTTGATGTAAATATTCTATAAGCAAGGCGGCGACCCTCCGCCCCTATCTTCATAGCACCTATTCCCTTTCTTATGGCTTACAATCAACCACCCACTATCCATTCCTCTTTCAAATTCAAGAATATGATATTCATACCAACAAGAATCATCAAGGCAAGTAGTATGTATCTCTAATTCAACATCTATTTGATCTTTGCTGCTTTTTGAATTTTTTTGGTTAAATATATACCTCCTACATTTTCCATCATAGTCTTCTTCAATATTGTAATCATCTGGGCAAGTTTTGTAAATGAAACCAATATTACTATTATCCAATTTTTGCTTTTTAATACCATTTGGGATGATATCAGTTTTTTCAAAAAGAAAAGAAGCTAAATTAACAGGAGTACCTAAAAAAGGATAAACCTCTATTTTACTTTTTGTTTTAGATGTTCTATGAGTTGCTTTTAAATCTTTAAAATAATTATTAATGAGCTTTTTAAACTTGTCAGTATTTTGAGTGGTTAAAATAAGTTTTCTTTCTATTCTTTCTTTAGTTTTACCTAGAGGTGGAGTGATTTTTAAAATGTCATCGAGTGTTGGTATTGTACCATACCATTCATATAATGTTGAATTTACTTGTTCTGCTTTTTTTAAAATTTCTCCATTCACATTTAATTGAGAATTATTCAATTTAAATTCAACCTTAATTTTCCCTCCATCATAGCTCTCACCTTCGCTACTACATATACTGTTTAAATAAATTATGTTTTGATTAACTGTATCCGCCTCACCAAAATAATAACAGTTTGGGCTATCATACCCTCCCGAAATAGTTCGATAACTTGCTCTGATTTCTTTTCCAATCCTGTAGATTGTGAAATCTTGTGTAAACTCATCAGATTTTCCTGGATTAACAGACTTTGAATAATAACTCACACTTTGAGAAAAAATCAATTTTGAGCAAAATAAAAATATTAAATATCTCTTGGTTTTATAGATCAAGAAGTTCTTTCTTTTTCGTATCATATTCTTCTTTAGTTATTGCGCCTGAATCTAATAGTTCTTTGAACTTTTTTATTTCATCAGCTATAGATTCATCTTTGTTTTTATCAAACCAAATTCTGATTCTATCATCTTCTCCTGACATACTTTTGAATTTTCCATCAACTCCCGAAACACTATTTTGATATGAATTTTTAAAATATTCAAAATTAATGTTTCCAATCGCCTTAATCTTTCCAGATTTATATTCTGTTCTAGCGTATGGTTTATTGATGTCAATCACAACTGATCCAACTTTGTATAATTTCCCTGTATAACCAGCCATTTCTGAATAACTGTCATTTTTGTAATACTCAAATTTTGTTCCCCCTAGACTTTCTATTTTACCAGTAATGCCAGCACTAACATAACTAGTATAGTTCTTATTATAAGTTATGCTATGAGCTCCCACCTGTTTCAATTTCCCAACGATTCCCATATCTCTGTTATCACCAATTTTTAAATGATAATCAAAATCATAATTATCAATTTTTGTTATAGCTCCAACTATACCAGCTCGGGAATAAGTTGAATAATTTTTAGCATATTCTATTATTGAATAATTATCAATATATACCTGTAAATTTAAATTTCGCCCTAAAGGTAAAGAATTTAGAGGGATCAGTCTGATATCTCCCTTTATCATAAACATACTAGCTATGCTGTCTGTTGGGAATATATAAATCGAAGTAATATCTCCTATTTTGGATTCAATCTTAAATACAATATTTGATTTTTGTTCATAGAGGTATAATAGTTTTCCTTCGTCTTGATCAATTGTGAATGCAATACTCTGAGCCAAGGTATGTCCTAGAAAGAGTAAGAATGATAAATACTTAATCATATCTAAATCTACCCATCATCCAATAAACAAAAAACCCCACGAATGTGAGGCTTTTATAATTGTTCTAGTGTTATGTTAAGAAATCTAGGCAGGTTTCTCTGAGGAAATTTTTTTCTTATGTTTAGTTATTTTATAAACTGTCTTCTGTTCCTGATTATGATATGATTTCTTTTTTTTAATATCTTCTAATTCTGAATGCCTCTCACAATGTTTAGTAATTGACTTATTTTTTTTCAGGTAAAAAATGTCTTTATAATCCTCATCACTATAATGATGTAATTTCAAATTAGTACTTACTATATGACCACCATTTATAAATAGTGCTATACCTAATATCGTTTCTAAAATCATTTCTTAACTCCTGACTATGCATAAATATACAAATAACTGCACTATAAAAATTGACCAGTGTATACCCAGTGAATTCAGCCCAATTCAGCCCTTTTTACCACTAAATAGACCAATCTTAGACTATAAGCAAAAAACCCCACATAAGTAGGGTTTTTCGACTGTAGAACTGCGGAGAGGGAGGGATTCGAACCCTCGAAGAGGCTATAAACCCCTTACTCACTTAGCAGGCGATTTATCTTCGATAAAGCTTCAGCCGGTAGCAATATGGTAGCATTCCTGCCATAGCATAGGAAAATGTTATGGCATCACTTTACAAGAAGCGAGATGTATGGTACATCTCATTGATGGTCAATCAAAAACGTATCACAAGAAGCCTTAGAACCAAGGATTATAGCACTGCGAAAAGGCTTAAATCACTAACAGAAACATCTATATTACAAGAGCTTAACGGGTTTATTGAAAGTAATGCTAAACTTTCATTTAGTCAGCTTGTAGACCGTTTTCTAAAGGCACCTCACCCGTGGTCAAAGTCTACATACGACCTTAATAAATACATACTTACCTCCCACATTCACGACAAGGAATTACCTATCAATCCCTCCTCCCGCGCCACTCATATAAGGCATATCAACCAATGTTGGAAATGGGGATACAAAAATAATCTTATAAGCAAAATGCACCTTAAATCCGGTGATACTAAAGGTGAGCCAAGGCTAAGAACCTACAGGGGGTGCGAACTAAACGTAATGTTTACAATGATTAAGGACGAATCATTTAATTCCTTTGTTCAGTTCGCCTACTATACTGGTGCTAGAAGCGGCGAAATACGGTCACTGTCAAAAGATAATGTTTTAGAAAGCTCATTATTAATCGTCCGCGGGAAAACTGGACGAAGAATGGTTAAATTAAATGAGCAGGCAAAAAAGATCATACGCAATCAAGATGAATTATGGAATTACAGTAAAGACTATGTTAGCCATAAGTTCAAAAAGGAAGTGCGGAGATTAAAGATTAAAAATGCTCGCTTTCATGATTTAAGAAGGACATTTGGCTTGAATCTCATCAAGCAGGGAATGTCCATCTACAAGGTTAGTAGGTTACTTGGACACAAGTCAGTAAGAACTACAGAGCAACACTATGCTCCCCTGCTCACGACAGAAATTGAGGATTTTACTTTATGAGACTACTTTATGATAAGACTTATGCCATTTAAAATATTCTAGAGTATCATCATTATAATATTTACATTTTTTCCCCTTAAGCAGACTACAGTATGATGATAGTTGGCTAGATTTAAGACTTTCAACATTGATTTTTATTTTTCCGTTTTCAACAAAAATGTAACCTCTTTCAAATAATTCATCACATCCAAACTTGCACATTGGCATAACCACATTTAAATCTAATTTTTCATCGTGAGTACATTTAGAACGTTTTTTTATGTGAGAGGCAGATAAAAACGCAACTGGATATTCAATATTACAAATTCCGCAAGAATCAAATTTTTTTCTTCCAAATAAGTGTCTTCTTAGATAGCCTTGCTCTAGGCGTCTGTGTCCTTTGATCTTTAAATCAGTCTCCTCCATATTTGAAATATCTATAATCGCATTTTCAAAATCTGATTCTGATACATCATCGAAATGATAACTGCTTTCAAGGTTGAAATGATTAATTACACGTTGACTTTTTTGGTCATCTAAAACATCGAATCCTTGAATTACATTATTCTCTTTATAACCTACTACTCGATTAAATTGTGAATATGGTATATTGTGACTAACCAATTCGTCCAAAAAGTATATATACTCCCAAGTCTCTCCTTTTTCATTTTCATTCCAAAGTTCAAAGGCTAATTCACGATTATGCAATTTATATGTTGTTGTTGCTGATGCATAAATCCTGCCATTTCTTGAAAATAATGTTACATCACCAGAGCTAATTCGATTCCATTTTGTAATATTACTCCCGCCTGGAGTCACACCCCATATCATACAAGCTTGACCTTGATAAATTTCAGTTAGATTTGATAAATCATTATTTGATACAAATCTGCCAACTAAATCCAAATCTATGCGATTTTCAATCGTATCATAATAATGCTCATTAGCAATGCTACTTCCAGATGGTTGTAAGATAATATTATTCATCTCTTCTATTGTATTTTGTAGCATTACCCTTTGATAATTCAACAGGGTATTTTTCTTTATTTATTTTCAACTTATCTAATACAGCCTGTTCTAAGTCATAATCAAGTTTGTCGGAAAGGCGAATAATGTAAAGTAAGATATCTGCAACTTCTTCACGCACCTTTTCTAAATCTTCATCACTAATATTCTCTTTATTTGATTGTTCCTCAGTCAGCCATTGAAAGATTTCAGTTAACTCCCCTACCTCCCCTGATAAAGCCATCGCAAGATTCTTTGGGCTATGAAATTGTTCCCAGTCTCTTTCTTGAGCGAATTTTCTTAATTCACTTTTAATTTTATCAATATTCATAATAAAATTTACCTATCATCTGATAAACAAAAACCTCCGAAAATTCATACTCAAAGTATCAAAAAGTAACCTCAGGAATACCTCTATTTGCTCCAAAATTGCCCTTATATGGAAGGCAGGTGAAAAGTGCGAATCCATGTTTAAAGAATTCAGTATTGAGTCCATTTCAATGGAATTTGTAATATCAAACTTTCTTCGTTCCTTGTCGTTTCTTTGGTTGTTATTTACTTACTAAACAACTGAGTATAATTAAATAATAAATTTAATTTTGCACTATATACATTTTATATGGATGTAGTGCCATTTATCATTACTACGAAGTAGGAATGATGAATGATTATTTTTTAAAATTATGCTTTTAATCATTATACTGCGTATAATGATTATAGTCAGTGTAATGAGTATTAATTAGTATAGTTAGTATTATTAGTATATAACAGTCTACCCTTCGATTAGCTCTAGGTCATTGCTTGATATATCCTCGTTAATACCTCGTCCCTCCCTTGTTTCATCCTGGTTCTTTTTTTCACTAATTCTAGGCACATAACCATTCAATTTTACTACCATCCCAGGTTGAGTTTTTCTGATTGTTACGTAACCCAAACTTTCCATTAAGTCCAAGAATCCTCTTACTTTATTCCTACCCCATCCCCATCGTTTACCAAGGGCTTTAAGTGAATATGCTACTTCGCCTGGAAATATCTGCATTGGTATTTCTCTTGGATAAATGATTTTGCATCTTCCTGGATAATCATCATAGGCAAGATGATATAAATCAATGAATGCTTCTTTTCTAGAGAAATTGCCATCATCCCAAAATGAATCATCAAAAAGTTCTGCGGGAACCCTGTCAAAGGTTTCGTTATCCCAGGGTGATGATTTTAATAAATTAATATTTGCCATTTAATTTCCTATTTTATGATAGTTAGTTAAACATGTTCTTGCTTTCGTATAATACAAGATTGGTTTTCTAAATATAACATAGGTAGTAGTGCTTTTGGCAAGTATGAAATGAATTATTTCTCGTCGGTGATAACACTAATTATAAAGAATTATAATAGAGTTACAAATCCTAAATTTTGTTCTAAATCTTAGATGTTCAGATGGGGCGTATGGTATATTTTAGCCTTCCTTACTCCGTATTCCCCACAAAGTATTTGAAAACATAATCCATTAATTCAACGAAGGTTTCAAATATCAATCAGTATTAAAGGGTGTCGGGGTCGGATAATAAGAGGCACGCACATTGTAGTATAATTCTTTGTAGATTTGAGAAATATGAAAAAATATCTGTTTATTAAATGATAAAAATTAATTTCTATTTATGAATCGAGCATATTACATGAGTGATGCTGCTGAATTCATCGATACTGATGACTCAAAAATTTTAGGAGAGTTAGTCAAAAATCATGCTTTTAATTTAAATGATCTTCAAAAAAATGCATGGATCAAACAAGTATCAATATTAAAAAATTTACTTCTTGGGTATAGTGATGTTTATCTTTGTTTAGAGTATTCTATACCAAGAATGGGTAAAAGAGTTGATGCTATTCTCATTATCAATAATGTTATTGTTGTATTAGAGTTTAAAATAGGATCTAATAGTTATTTCAATGCCGATATAGATCAAGCATTAGATTATGCATTAGACTTAAAAAACTTTCATGAACAAAGTCATGATAAGGTAATACTTCCTGTATTAGTATCTACAGAAGCTGATAAAGCAGATAATAAAATTGTGTCATACAATGATGATGTTTATAAACCAATCAAACTCAATAAGCATAATATTGAGGATATTTTTACTTTTGTTGATACGATGCAACCTTCATACCAAAAAATAGATCCTTTATCATGGATAAATTCCATTTATAAACCTACACCAACAATTATTCAAGCAGCTCAAGCTTTATATACAGGACATAATGTTTCTGAAATTTCAAGATCTGATGCTCATACTTATAATCTCCATGAAACGACTGATGAGATTTTAAATGTTATGAAATATTCAAAAATTAATAGAACAAAATCTATTTGTTTTATAACAGGAGTACCTGGAGCTGGAAAAACTCTGGCAGGTTTGAACATAGCAAATCGAACTCAGAATACTGATACATATGATGAAAATGCTGTATTCTTATCTGGGAATGGTCCTTTGGTATATGTATTGCAAGAAGCCTTAGCTAGAGATGATGTGAAGATAAAAAAAGTTGCGGGTAATAGTATTCGCAAAACAGATGCTTTAAATAAAGCAAAAGCATTTATTCAAAATATTCATCATTTTCGCGATGAGTATATTAGAGATCATGGTGCTCCAGTTGAAAAAGTCGTTATTTTTGATGAAGCGCAGAGAGCTTGGACAAAAGAGCAAACTTTTTCGTTTATGAAGCAAAAAAAAGGGCTAGAAAATTTTGAAATGTCTGAACCTGAATTTTTAATTGGAGTAATGGATAGGCACAGAGATTGGGCAGTAATTATATGCTTAATTGGAGGTGGACAAGAAATAAATAAGGGTGAAGCTGGTTTGCCAGAATGGTTTGATACTTTAAAAAATAAATATCAAGATTGGAATATCTGGGTTTCTTCAGATTTAGATGAGTATGAATACAACAGAGGTGAAAATTTATTTAAAGATATAAATAGCCAAAGGTTAGAGGTAAAAGAAAAATTACATCTCTCTGTATCTGTGAGATCTTTTCGGTCAGAAAAGGTGTCATCTTTTGTTAAAGCTCTATTGGACTATGATAGTGAAGCAAATGAAATATTATCTCAATTAAAAGGGAAATATCCAATCTGCATAACTAGAAACATCGATAAAGCAAAAAGTTGGCTAAGACAAAAAGCTAGAGGAACTGAGCGCACTGGTGTTCTTGCCAGTTCAGGAGGAAGAAGGTTAAAACCTTATGGGGTATATGCAAAAAATAATATTGACCCAAGGCAGTGGTTTTTAAATGATAAAGATGATGTAAGATCATCATTTTATCTTGAAGATGTTGCTACTGAATTCGATATACAAGGATTAGAGTTAGATTGGACATGTATATGTTGGGACTTAGATCTTCGCATTAGTAATCAGAGGTGGGACTATAAAGAATTCAAGGGTACTAGGTGGAACAATATTAACGATGAGTCGAAGAAACTATATCTGAAAAATTCTTATAGAGTATTGTTAACAAGAGCAAGGCAAGGTATGGTTATTTTTGTTCCAGAAGGTAATAAAAGGGATCATACTAGAATGCCTAAAAGTTATGATTTGATATATGATTATCTAAAGAACATTGGTATTGAGGAATTAATATAATTTTATATCAAGCCCCACATTCTTGGAGTTTTTTTCATGTAGTAGGATGGTTAGATTTGAATATGCGTAGATATTTACCACTACTACTATTCATTGGGTTGGCTTGGGGGCAGATTAATGAAGATTCCCTAAAGTTAAATAGCGGTAGCTCCTATATTGGTGAGTATATTGAGACCCTTGATGATTCTATTGTTGTTTTTAAACCTTTAAACTCACCATCAAAACAATTTATAAGAAAAGCACTCGTATCTGAGTTAAAGCTAAAAGATGGGCAATACGTAATCGGTTTTGATCAGAATATCGTTGATAATGACCAAGATGGCACGTTTTTCAGTAATGACAAAATAGGTAAGGCTATGATTGGGTCAGGGGCACTATTAATAGCTAGTGCACATTCTGAGCGTATGAAGTACACAAGTGAATACACGCAACAGGAATTGGAGCAAAGAGACGAAAAATATGTGGTAGATGAATTCAACTCCAAAAGGGTTCGTGCTCTAATCGGTTCTCTATTAATAGCATTTGGGTCATTTATTCAACTTTTAGCTGATTGATCCCGGCTCGCTTTTTGTTTCAATTCTAATTATCTTAATTCATTACTTATCAAATGAGGTACACACATTTGGGTTACACACCCCTATAGGCGTATGTGATGTTAGGTCCATTTGTAAAAGCGTATTTCCCACAGAGCATTTGAAAAGAAAGTCCGTTTCCTTTCCATGGTATGATGGTTAGATTTACGTTAAGGAGATTATTATGAAAAAATGTTTTTGGAACATGCTAATATTATCATTCTTTAGTTGTTCCCCTAGTAGAATAGACTTCTATATCAAAACTGTCCCAACACAAAAAAACTACATTGCATCAGTCGCGGTAATACAAGAAAATTGGGACAATTTTTGGATTTCTGGCATAGCATATAGAGCGTTAATAACTGAGCTAATGGATGTTGGATTCAAGGTTGTAGAGATGGAAAATCTCGATATTATTCTTGATGAACAAAGAAGGCAATATTCTGGGTTAGTCGATGATAATGATGATGAAAATATTAAGGACTCAGAGGATACTGGCTTTTTGAATAAAACGACCATATCAGAAATTGGTAATATGCTTGGCGTTAAATACCTGATACCGATCTATGTTGTTCCAACCGGAAGAAAAGTTAATATGGCTACTTTAAGGTTGGTAAGTGTAGAAACCGGTGAGGTAATAACCAGCACAACAATAGCTACTCCGACACTAGGGCGAGATGTGGATGTTGTAATGAAGCAGGTAGCTCTAGATATTGGAGAATCATTTACCAAAAGTGAAAAAATTATTAGGGCTCAGCTATATGGTGTTAACAATGTTGAAAAATCAAATGGTGACGATGCAATAGAAAGTTTTAGAGAAACTATTCAAAACATGAAGAAGAATAAGAAAGATTAATTGTAGTGTTGTAGTTGAAAAAAGTACTCTCCTAGTGGGGGTTTTTGTTTGTGGGATGATGGTTAGATTTAGGTATGCGTAGATTTATAGTCTTACTTTTAATTAGAGGAACTGTGTGGGCTCAAACTGGTTTAGATAAATTAGTGTTGGACGATGGTACTGAAACTTTAGGGGAATACTTAAGAACCAATAAAGATATAGTCTACTTTAAACCGACTGG
>FUFK010043148.1_pt1 | contig 10230 bp, 24 predicted proteins | sample 1021851 | NCBI WGS metagenome assembly FUFK01 (sample SAMEA51879418, study PRJEB19060) | metagenome
TAAAAGAATCATAATAATCTGGATTGAGATTATAATCTTTAGCTAATTCTTTAGCAGCATCAGAACAATGCTCTTCAAATTTTTCATTGATATAGAGATTGTCATATTGTTCTAAAGTTTGGTTTTCTAATGGGTTATCAATCATAGTTTTTTAACCTCTGTAATATCGGATTTAATTAGTTTTGTTTTTTCTGGTTTTAATTTGTCAGATACTGATAAATAAACAGCATTTTTTTCTGATTCAGTTTCAATAAGATAAGTTTCTTCATAAGTTTGAAGCACTTTAACAAAGTAAGTTTTCATAATTTTTTTTTAGCTAGCTAATTTAGCCATAATTGTTTTAAATAATGTGTTTTAAATGTGATAAGCATTCACTTCTTAAAGCCATAATTACTTTTATGTCCTCTTGTAAGTCATAATGCTTTTCATAATCTTTTTTTGCATCTTGGAATAATCGCTCTTTAAAAGCGATTTTTTCTTGTTTTCTATTTTGCAAATCCATAAAATTTGCATTCTCCCATTCTTCTATCTCATCTTCTTTTTTAACTTTTTTATACCATTTCCTAAATGTTTGAGGATGTACATCGGGATAAGTTTTAATGCATTCATCGATAGTCGCCTTTAAAGACATTTTGCCTTTAATGCATTCTCTTATAGTCTCAAAACAATCTTCTCTATAATCAATTGGTTTAGTCATCTTTAAATCTCCTTAATGATTCTTGCAAATCAAACATAGGTTTATTTCTTTGCATTAATGTTTCAAGTAAATAGCTATCATTTGAACCAACACAACTATCGATAATAAATTCACAATGATCATCAACATATTTTTTAAGTTTTTTAAATTTTTTATCTGATAATTTAATTACTTTCATTCCCCTAACTCCCATTTAAGTGCATTATCAGAATATTCTTTTAAAACTTCGATAACATCGGCCATCGTATAACCTCTCTCAATGGTATTTTCGCCATAAGCTAGATTAGAAATTTCTTTTATAAAATATTCTCTATCCCTTTCATTAGTCCATGCCTTATCTATAGGCATATCTTTAAATCTTTGTTTATAATTCATTTTTTTATACTCCTACTAATACATTATTTTTAGTGTTTCCATGGGCATTTATAACAATATCTGCTTTACTCCCATCGCATAAATTACAAGTATTGCAATTAGTTTTATTACCTTTTTCAACACTAGCCATACAATGTATAAAGTTTTTGGGATCTTCTACACTTTCATGTTTAACGTAGAAACATTTAAAACCTAAACTGCTAGCTTTTAAATATTCTTCAAAACTATCTACACTTGCTTGCAATAAACCTTTAAAACGTATTGCGAAATTATTTTTCCATTGATGAGTATAACCAGTATGATTCTTACAAACATCAATTATTTTTTTAACCATGTATAAGGGAATAAGTGAAGGATCCCCACAACTTCCAAACCTTATAGATTTATTTCTAAAAATTTCATAATCTCCATCGAAATAATCATATCTATTATTTTTATATGCTTTATATACATTTAATGGTGCATGGAACCATTTAACATAACAAGAGTTATTATTATAACCAGCATGGGGACAGTTACCGCATACTGTCTCACCATATTCTTTTATTTTAAATGCTTTATGCGGTTCTANNCCATNATATAAAATCCAAGTTTGNATCATATNNCCNGTTTTTTTATTACTGGTTACGGCCTTNAAACCTGTAGCAATAACTACNATAGGCATATNATTAATNANNCTACGGCCTTTAAATANNATTAANCCATTATTATTTTTATTCATTTNTTNTTATTCTCCTTACTATCTTTTATTAACTTGTTAAAACGTTTTGATTCTTCGGGAGATAAACCACAAAAATAATTTAATAGGTTATCATCGTAAGCTTTAAAAAGCTTTTTTAGACTTTTTTTCATTTGTTTGGAAGGTTAGAAAAAATTTAANTTTGAAAGTNTAGAGACTTTCAAAAAAGGATATATTTAAATATCCTTTTTAGTAAGTATCTATTTTTTAAGCTTTTTGATTTCATTAAATACGTTTTTATATTTCTTATCTCTTATCCTTTTTTTAGAAGGTATCTGTGTCCCCTCTTTAAATTGACTTTTGTTAGTCGGTATTGGATTATATTCAAGCATTATTGAAAGTCTCCTTTTTTAACGTCAATTATTTGAACATCCCTTAAGTTATTGTATCTAACTCTTAGATAACCAACTTTAAAACGTGTTGCATCTTGTTTGTTAACAATTGCACCTTTAACCATCGGATCCAAGTTTTGAAAGTCTTTATTTGAGTTGTAATGCTCTAATATTTCACGTTTACTTTTAAAGTCACGTCCGTAGGCATTACTTACCGTTAATGTGTGATTCATTTTTAATTATCTCCTTTTTTAGTTTCTTTTTTAGTCATAACGTCCTTAAACGCCTTTAAGGCGTCCTTTTTAGTTACTGTTTTTAAATCTAATTTTTTAGATTCTCCAGTACTTGCATTTAAAAATACAATATCAGGCATAATAAAATTCTCCTATGTTTGGAAGGTTTACAAGTAAAACTATTTATATAAAATAGTTTTTTATAATCTCGATTAATTCGAGACTATAAGAAACTATTACTTATATAAATAATAATTTTTATTTAAATTTAAATTATTAAAATCTTTTTTAATCTCATCACTACACATTAAGTCAATACCAATAAAAGATTTATTCTTTTTATACCAACTAACAACTTTTAATAGTTGTTGTTTGAATTCTTCTATATCATCACATTTAATAACTGTTAAATCACCTTCACAGTAAGTGATTAATTCTAAACTTTTAAAATTAACCCAATTACCAAAATATGCGAAATCTTCATTAGTGTCTATTTGTGCAAAGCCTTTTTTATAATTACAGATACCAAAATCAAAAGTGTATCTGTCAGAATTGCAGAATGTTTTTTGAGTTTTCATAATAATAAAAAAAATAAAAAACTAACTCTATAAAGAGTTAGCTATTGAATAATTAGTTTGTAAATTTATAATTTTATTTTTTATTTCTATTTGTTTTTTTAAATCTTCAATAATCTTTTTTTGTTCAGATATCAATTTCTCTTGATATCTTATCTGATCGTGTAATGTATCTATCATTGTTTAACCTCTAGATAACTACAAGCTAATTGATAACCATTAGCACAATCTAACTTTTGTGAAGTAAGCAAACTGTCAGATAATCCCAAATATAGAATCGATCCAATGCTTACATATAAAAATAAATTTTTAATCATCTTTTTAATCCTCNTCNTCTATATGGTTATCTTCTACAGTTAAACGTCTTTTATTNCCGTTAACGTGTAGATAACCGTTTTTGGTATATCCAAAATATTTACGTGACCATGTCCCCATGTCACTANTTTTTGTTTTTGTTTTCTTTTTCATGGAAGGTTTAAAGAAATAATTTTTTTATATATATCCTTTATTGATTTGTAAAATATAAAATGTAAATATCAAAAATATAGAAAAATATATTAGTGATGTTTAGATAATAGATTTTAATCAATAATAAAGGATATAACATATTATAAGCATATTATATGGCTATTGTCTAGCTAGATATCAGATTAATATTAATTGTTTTGATTTGTTAACATAATATTATAATGATATTATTTTATGGTATATTTAAATTAAATTATTAAACCTTCCAAGTTATGAGTCAAACACTAGATCAAGATGCTATTAAGCGAATTGAAAAAAGAATAAAAACAAAGTATCAAGTTGTTTTCTTTGGTGATTCTGTTACCGATTCTTATGTTGTTGGTACATACTCTACTAGAACTAGAGCTAGAAACAAAGCAGATAAATTAGATTGTGAATATGGTGCTTATAGGTATTCTGTAAAGGCTGTCGAGGTAGCATAATGATTAATTTAAATAATGGTTTTAAAATTGTTTATCAATTTTCAAGATCAAATAATTATTATCAAAATAGTTTTGTTATGCAAACAAAATCAAAAGATAAAGCAATTGAATATGCTAAGAAATTTACTACCCACAACAAGTTTAAATTAATTGATGTAGTAGAGAATATATAAATATTTTAAAGCTATTGTAGAGGCTTACAGATAGCTTAAAATTAAAATTATTTTGTAGCTAGGGGACTAGTTGCAAAATATTTTAGTTTATATCGTCTTGCGGGTACTATAAATATATATTGGTTATTTTTTTGGTTCTACTCGAATNGANANTTCTGGAGCTTGGATATTGACTGTTTCTACAGATTCNCCNATNACTTTNCCTAGACTATCGAGAATTTGAGCAGCGGTTTGNAACTGACCTTTTTTAACAGCTTTATTGAAAAGACGTATACGCATTGCTTGAAGACGAGGTAAAAGATTTTCTCTATCTTTTTCCCAATCTTCTTTATTCCATTCTTTAACTTTTCTCCAATCAGTCCATGCGGTTACTTCTGAAATTCCTTCAATTTTTGCGTGTTCTAGAACTAGAGAACGTGTAGTTTTACCTTCTAGTTGACGGGAGTATAAGCGTTGAGCACGTTGTTGAACTTGTTGAGCAGTTCCACGGGGGACCATATTAGCTTTTCTTTTTGCAATAATTTCTGGATCAAAAATAGAGGAAGCCACGGACTTACTTTATAGGGGTTAATAATCGAATAATAACCTAAAAACTATGAAATAGGCTATAAATAGGGGATGATAATGTAAAAAACGTCATTATGAGTGTTAATGATATCAGTTTAAGGTATGCCCAGGGGGAGGTGTTTAATAGTGAGAAGAGATTTAGGGTGCTGGTTGCTGGAAGAAGGTTTGGAAAGAGCTATTTAAGCTGTATTGAACTGTTAAGGGGTGCGATTAATAGGCCAGGAGAGGTTTATTTCTATTGTGCTCCTACTTATCGGATGGCAAAGGATATTGCTTGGAAGGAGTTGAAGAGATTAGTGCCTAAAGTATGGGTAAAAGCTAAAAATGAAACAGATTTAAGGTTAGATTTGATAAATGGGTCAAGTATTGAGTTAAAGGGTACTGAAAACGCTATGGCATTAAGAGGAAGAAGTTTAGCAGGGGTTGTTTTGGATGAGGCAGCGTTTATGGATCGAGATGTATGGGCTGAAGTTATAAGACCTGCTTTGGCTGATAAACAGGGTTGGGCATTGTTTATTAGTACACCTGATGGAACTGCGAGTTGGTTTTATGATATGTGGTGTTTTTGTGGCGAGCAAGAGTGGGATGATTGGCAAAGATGGAGTTTTACTACGATTGAGGGGGGTAATGTTGCACCAGAAGAAGTTGAAGCAGCTAGGTCGCAACTGGATGCGAGAACATTTAGACAGGAATTTGAAGCTAGTTTTGAAAATCTTACTGGATTGGTTGCTGTTAGCTTCAGTGATAATAATATTGATAAAGAGGTAGCTGATTTACATATGCTGCCTTTATTGTTGGGTTTGGACTTTAACGTGGACCCCATGGCAGGGATTTGTGCATATAAGCATGACAATAACCTATATGTGTTTGATGAAATCATGCTAACAGGTGGTGCTACTACTTGGGATTTTACAGAAGAGGTTGTCAGAAGGTATGGAGTTGATCGAAGAATTATTGCTTGTCCTGATCCTACTGGTAGTGCAAGAAAAACTAGTGGAGTGGGAGTTACAGATCATACGATTTTAAGAAGATCTGGTTTTACTGTTATGAGTCCTAAAAGTCCGTGGAAAATAAGAGATAAGATTACTGCTGTTAATACTGCCTTGCTTGATGCTAATGGAGATCAAAGAACTTTTATTCATCCTCGTTGTAAAGAATTGATAAAAGCATTAAGAACTCTTACATATGCACCAAATACAGGACTTCCTAATAAAAATTTGGGTGTAGACCATGCTTTTGATGCTTTTGGCTACCTTTGTCTACAACAATTTAACCTTGCAAAACCAGAGACATTAGGTCAGACTTCGTTTAGAATATATTAAGATGCCTAATTCTTATCATGTACCATTCTACGACTAAGAAAAAGAAGAAGAAAAAGAAGGGAGGTAAGAAACGTGGCGAATGTTCCTGTAAATAAAGCGTTATACTCTAGGGTAAAGTCAGAAGCTAAACGTAAATTTAAAGTTTATCCTTCTGCTTACGCTAACGCATGGCTTGTACGAGAGTATAAGAAGCGTGGTGGTACTTATCGTTCTGGTACTAAAAAAAGTGGCAAGAAGTAGTGGTGGTTTAACCCGTTGGTTCAAAGAAAAATGGGTTGATGTTAAAACTGGTAAGCCTTGTGGCCGTCAAAAAGGTGAAAAACGAGGCTATCCAGCTTGTAGACCTAGTAANCGTGTATCAAGTAANACACCTAAAACTACTGGAGAGATGTCATCAGCCGAAAAAACAAGATTTAAACGTGCAAAAACNGGAAGNAAAAAAATAACATATCAACATAGACGAAAAAAGAAGAAAAAATAAGTGTAAATAACATATTTAACGGTAATATAGTTATATGAAGCTAACTACTCGTCAAAAGAAGAAACTTAGCGAACATTCTGTTCATCATTCGGCTAAACACATGGAGTTTATGAAAAGACGTATGAGGGCAGGTGACACTTTTACTCAAGCCCATAAAAAGGCACAAGCAAAGGTAGGTAAATAATGGCTAGAAAAGGAGTTAGTTTATCTGTAGGTAGAGGTGAAAAGTCCAAGAAGGGTGGGCTAACTGCTAAAGGTCGTGCGAAATACAATCGTGCTACAGGGAGTAATTTGAAAGCACCAGTAACAGAAAAGAATCCTACAGGTAAAAGAGCAGCAAGAAGNAAAAGTTTTTGTGCAAGAATGAAAGGAGTTAAAGGTCCAATGAAAGATAGTAAAGGTAGACCNACNAGAAAAGCGTTAGCATTAAAAAGATGGAGGTGCTAATNATGACTTATTCAATTCCTGGTGATTACAGAACAAAGGTACAAACCTCTACAACTATNGGAGATATAGACAGTCCTTTTACTCGCACGAGGGCTGTCCTNGACATGATGAAAGGTTGGGAAATAATGAANGCTGTTANTGAAGGAACAGAATATCTNAGAGAAAANAGTGAAGCATTTTTACCATTAGAGCCAAGAGAAGATTACACAGCATATATGGCAAGAGTAAATCGTGCTGTATTTTCTCCTTTTACACAAAGATTAATTAGAGCAGCTACAGGTCTTGTATTAAGAAAACCAATAAGTCTTATAGGTGATCCTTATTGGACAGATACATTTAAAATGGATGTTGATGGTTGTGGTTCNGATTTAGATGAATATGCAAGAAGAATATTGATGTGTTCTCTTACTTATGGTCAAAGTCATATTCTTGTAGATTATCCTGCACCTGGCGGAGCATTAAGTTTAGCTGAAGAGCGTTTACAAAATCGTAGACCATATTGGATTGAAGTAGACCCTACAAATCTTTTGGGTTGGAGATTAGATAGAGAGTCTAATTATGGAAATCTTATACAGGCAAGAATTGCTGAAAAAGCTGTATTACCTGAAGGAAAATTTGGAGAAAAAGTTTACGATCAGGTAAGAGTTATAGAGCCTGGTAACTACAGAGTGTTTCGTAAGAAAGATGAAATTGATGCTATGTATGACGTTGATGATAATTCTTATATGGGTGAATTTAGTACTAGCACTACAGATCAAGAATACAAATTAGTAGAATCAGGTAATTTTTCTNTAGGTGAAATACCTTTAGTCACTATTTATTCTGGAAAAACTGAAAATTTAGTAAGTAAGCCACCTTTACTTGATATTGCATATTTAAATCTTGCACATTTTCAAAGACAGGCTGATTTGATTCATAGTTTGCACGTTGCATCTCAACCAATGCTTGTAATGGAAGGTTATGACGATCAGACTAAAGATTTAGCTATTTCTGTGAATTATGCAATGGCAACTCAGCCAGGAAATAAAATCTATTATGTAGAACCTGCAAGTAGTGCTTTCGATGCTCAATCTGCTGAAATAAAAGAATTACAAATGCAAATGGCTACTTTAGGTATCAGTACGCTATCACAACAAAAATTTGTAGCAGAATCTGCTGATGCAAGACGTTTAGATCGTGTTGATACAAACTCTATGCTTTCTATGGTTTCTATGGAATTAGAACAAAAACTTCAAAAATGCTTTAATTTTTCCGCACAGTATGTAGGAATTGAACCTCCAGAAGTAAAAATTAGTAGAGACTTTGATATTGAAAGATTGATTGGACAGGATATTACAGCATTAACATCATTATTCGATCAACAGGTTATAGATAGAGAAGAGTTTAGACAAATTCTTGTACAGGGAGAAGTTTTACCTGCTGCCAATGAAGAAAAAGAACCCACAACTGAAGTTAAAGAAGAACCNAAACGTGAAGGTGCAACATCAGAGCAGGTTGATAAATTAATTAATGCTTTAATGAACGATGGCAACTAAAGAAGATTTAAGTTTAGCTCAAGTAACAGCGTTAGTACGTTTAAATAAAAAATTAAAATCTTTACCTACTGTTCGTGATGGTAAGCAGGGACCAAAAGGAGAACGAGGAGTTGCAGGGCCAAAAGGAGAAAAAGGGGAACAAGGACCTAAAGGTAAACAGGGACCAAAAGGTGAACAAGGATCAAAAGGAATACAAGGTAATAAAGGTATTCAAGGAACAAAGGGAGATAAAGGTGATAATGGAACACAAATTTTATCTGGATCAAATGAACCACAGACGCAACAAGGTGTAGATGGTGATTTTTATGTACAAAAAACTCCTTTAATTATTTACGGACCTAAAAAATCCAGCAAATGGGGTGAAGGGATAGAACTTACAGGAAAAGAAGATAGAAGAAGTGAGTTAACTGTAGGAGGGCAATTACCTGGAGAAAGTAGTAGTGGATCTTCAGCAACAGTTTCTATTGGTAGTGTTACTACAGGTAACGCTGGAACAGATGCAAGCGTTACTAATACAGGAACAAGTAGTGCTGCTGTTTTTAATTTTACAATTCCTAGAGGTGCTGACGGTACAAATGGAACTAATGGTACAAATGGAAGCGATGGTGCAGATGGTAGTGACTGGTGCTCAAGGNCCAGCAGGTANTGCTGCAACAATAGCAATAGGAACTGTTACTACAGGAGCAGCAGGTTCTAGTGCCACGGTAACAAATGCTGGAACATCTAATGCTGCGGTATTAACTTTTAGTATTCCAAAAGGAGATGCTGGTAGTAATGCAACTGTTACTGCTGGTGCTGGAATATCCGTATCAAATGGAGAAGTTTCTATCGCAACAGATGCAGTGATAGACGGGGGAAGTTTTTGATATTACAATGATAGACAAGTATATACTTAACTATGGCTAAATCCCTTGATAAAGTTCTTCAGCCTGATGGAACTTATAAATGGGAACTTGTAGAACCTACTGCATCTGAAAAGATGGGTAATGGTCCTGAAGCTCCTGTTGTCTGTCCTGCTCCTACACCAAAAGCGACTAAGAAAAAGTCCACTAAAAAGAAAAACACTAGCCCACTATCTGACTAATCCATGGCAATCGAAGAAAAAGTAATTCAGTCTGAGTCTGTGACTAACACTGAACAGCCCGTGGCTGAAACTGCTTCACAACCAACTCAACCACAAACTCCTAATTTAGATTCTGTAAAAGCAGAATACGAGGCAAAATTAGCTGCTGCACAAAAACAAATCGCTGAAGGCGAAGAAAAATTTAAAGGCATCAAAACTAAATTAGATGATGTCTATAAACAAAAAGATCAACAACGTAAACAAGAGCTAGAAGATCAAGGTCAATGGAAAACTCTTTGGGAAGAAGCTAATAAAACTAATCAAGAGATGCAACAAGAAAATATGTCTCTTAAGCAAAGTTTAGAAGATTTAAAAACTTCTAATGAGGTAGCTTCCACCAAAACTACAGCACTTGCAGCTATTAGTAACCTTGGAGCGATAAATGCAGAACAAACTTTGTCATTATTACAAAACAAGTTACAAAGAAACGCTAACGGAGATGTAGTTGTATTAAATGGAGGCGTGGAACAAAATCTTACTAATTATCTTACAAGTCTTAAAAATCCTGGTAGTGGTTGGGAACATCATTTTAAACCTAGTGCTGCTGCTGGAATGGGTGCAAAACCAAGTCCAGTTGCTAATGCAGGTGGAGGTCAGCCAAACCCTTGGAAAACGGGCAATATAACACAACAAATGCTATTATCAGAACAAGATCCTCAAATGGCAGCAGTGCTGAAACAA
>FUFK010047752.1_pt1 | contig 10230 bp, 8 predicted proteins | sample 1021851 | NCBI WGS metagenome assembly FUFK01 (sample SAMEA51879418, study PRJEB19060) | metagenome
TCATCTCCCTCATTATGTCCAAATCTTCTATAACAAATTAAATCTACTACAACGTCTCTATTAAATTTTAATCGAAATTCAGTTGCTATTCTGGTTGCATAAACAACTGCTTCTGGATCATCACCATTAACATGAAGAATTGGAGCCTCTACCATTTTTGCAACATCAGATGGATAAGGTGAAGACCTCGCAAATCTTGGACTAGTAGTAAATCCTATCTGGTTATTAACAATAATATGAATTGTTCCTCCAGTGTTATGTCCTGGTAGTCCAGACATTGCAAAACATTCTGCTACAACTCCTTGACCAGCAAAGGCTGCATCCCCATGAATGAGAATAGGTATAACTTTATTTCTTTCACGGTCTTTATGAAAAAATTGTTTGGCTCTTGTTTGACCTAAAACAACTGGGTTAACAGCTTCTAAATGAGANGGATTATCTGTTAAACTGACATGTACTGAATTTCCATCAAATTCTCTATCAGACGACGCTCCAAGATGATATTTTACATCTCCAGCACTATCTTCAGAATCAGTACTAAACTCACCAGCAAACTCATTAAAAATTTTTTTGTAAGATTTTTGTAAAACGTTTGCNAAAACGTTAAGCCTACCTCTATGAGACATACCTATTTTAACTTCTTTTATATTATTTTGACCACCAATTTTTATTATTTGTTCAAGAGCAGGTATTAAACTTTCNCCACCATCTAAACCAAATCTTTTTGTTCCCACATACTTTGTAGCTAAAAATTTTTCAAATCCTTCTGCCTGTACCAATTTATTTAAAATTGCCTCTTTACCATTTTTTGTAAATTGAAGTGCATTTTTATCTTGCTCTATCCTGTCCCTAAACCACTTTCTTTCATCTGGGTTTGAAATATGCATGAACTCATAACCTATTTTTCCACAGTAGGTTTTCTTCATAAACTTAAGTATTTCTTTTATATTTGCATATTTACGATTGATTACCCCGTTTAGAAAAATTTTCTTATCGTAATTTTCTTTTTTAAAACCGTAAAAATCTGGATGAAGCTCATCTAGATATTCTGACTCTCTCATTTCTAAAGGATCAAGATCTGCTAATAAATGTCCTCTTAGTCTATATGCTCTAATTAATGCTACAGCACTAATAGAATCTTTATTTGAGTCAGCAAGTAATTGAAAATTAAATTTTTCTGAAGTGTCTAATTTGACATTATCAAAATCATTTTTATCTTGTTCTTCTATTTTTTTTTGTAATTCATCAATATCAATCTTTTTTTTAGTAGGTCCCCATGATGGACCATTAATTTCTTTTGCTATAACATTTAATTCTTCACCAATTCCCTCAAAATAATTTGCCCAACTTTCTGGAAGATCAGCATCTTTATTTACAAACTTTAAATACATTTCTTCTATAAATGCACTATTAGATTTGTTTAAAAATGAAGTTTTTTCGAAATCAAGATTTTTTGATGAAGACATCTTTTTNTTTAATATATCCCTCTAATATTTTTTTTCAATTAGACAGTTTATCAAATAAAGTTTTTCCAATAATTGATGGTGATTTGGCAACTGTAATACCACATTCTTCCATTTTTTTTATTTTATCTTCAGCTCCACCCTTGCCACCTGATATAATGGCACCAGCATGCCCCATTCTCCTTCCTGGAGGAGCAGTAATTCCAGCAATAAATCCAACAATTGGTTTTTTGATCTTATGATTTTTTATAAATTCAGCCGCTTCTTCTTCAGCTGTTCCACCAATTTCACCTATCATTAAAATAGATTCTGTTTCAGAGTCATTTAAAAATAAATCTAAACAATCTATAAAATTTGTTCCATTAATAGGATCACCACCAATACCAATACAAGTTGATTGACCAAGTCCATTTTCAGTTGTTTGGGCTACTGCTTCATATGTCAATGTTCCTGACCTTGATACAATTCCAACACTTCCTCTTTTGTGAATACTTCCCGGCATAATCCCAATTTTACATTCATCTGGTGTGATTATTCCTGGACAATTAGGTCCAATTAATCTGCTACTAGATCCACTTAATTTTTGTCTGACCTTAAGCATATCCTGAATTGGAATACCCTCTGTTATACAAACAATAAGTTCAACTGATGCATCAATAGCTTCAATGATTGCTGCTGCTGCAAATTTAGCAGGTACATAAATCATAGTTGCATCTGCTCCTACTTCATTTTTTGCCTCTAAAACGCTATTAAAAACTGGTCTGTCTAAATGTTTTTGTCCACCTTTCTTTGGCGTAACTCCACCAACAAGATTGGTTCCATATTTTATAGCCTGCTCTGAATGAAATGTTCCATGTGAGCCAGTAAATCCCTGACAAATTACTTTAGTATTTTTATTTACCAAAACCGACATTTTATTTTATCGCCTCAACAATTTTCTTAGCAGCGTCATCTAAATTTTCTGCAGAAATTAATTTTAATCCAGAATTATCAAGAATTTTTTTTCCTTCTTTGAAATTTGTGCCTGCTAATCTTACAACCAAAGGTACACTAATATTAATTTCTTTAGCTGCATCAACTACTCCTTGGGCAAGAACATCACATCTCATTATTCCTCCAAAAATATTAATTAAAATACCTTTAACATTTTTATCTGAGAGAATTATCTTTAATGCAGCAGATACTTTTTCTTTGGATGCACCACCACCTACATCTAAAAAATTTGCTGGCTCTTTACCATACAATTTAATTATATCCATTGTTGCCATTGCTAATCCTGCCCCATTCACCATACAGCCAATACTTCCATCTAGCTTGATATACGCAAGATCATGCTTGCTAGCTTCTATCTCGGTAGGATCTTCCTCATTTAAATCTCTTAATTCAACAATTTCTGGATGCCTGAATAAAGCGTTAGAGTCGAAATTAACTTTTGCATCTAAACAAACAATTTTTTCCTCTTTTGTCAAAATTAATGGATTTACTTCAACCATGTTTGCGTCAGTACCTACAAACATTTTATATATTGATTTAATTAATGTTATTGCTTGTTTTTTTGCGTCTTCATTTAAATTAAAAATATTAATTATTTTTTCACAATCTGAATCAGAAATTTCATCACCCATATCAACTTTTGTAGTTATAATTTTTTCAGGTGAACTGCTTGCAACTTCTTCAATGTCCATCCCTCCTTGGTCACTTGATATAAATGCAATTTTAGAACTTGCCCTATCAACCAGGCACGATAAGTAAAATTCTTTATCTATATTTGATGATTCTTCTACGTATAATCTTTTTACCTCTCTACCTTCAGGGCCAGTTTGATGAGTAACTAGTGTTTTTCCNAGTAATTCTTTAGCTGCTACCGTTAGTTCCTCAATAGAGTTTAAAATTTTTACACCACCAGCTTTTCCTCTACCTCCAGCATGGATTTGTGCTTTAAGCACATATTTCTCAGTTTTGAGTGCTTTTGCTTTTTGAATAAGTTCATCAACATTAAGCGCAAATACTCCTTCGGGAACTACAGCTCCATATTTTTTTAATATTTGTTTAGCTTGATGCTCGTGAATATTCATTATTATTTAGATAAATCAGGATCTATTTTAGATGCAGCTTCCCATAAAGCTTTTACAGCATCTATTGAATGCATAAATTCTTTTTTTTCTTTTTCATCTAAATCAATCTCTTCAATTTTTTCTACACCATCTTTTCCAATGACAACAGGAACACCTGCATAAACATTTTTCACACCATATTCTCCATTTAATTGTACAGCGCAGGGTAATAATTTTTTCTGATCATTTAAATATGCTTCTGCCATTTGAACACCTGAAGCTGCTGGTGCATAAAAGGCTGATCCTTTTTCTAAATATTTAACTATTTCCGCACCACCATCTCGTGTTCTTTGATTAATTTCNTCAACTCTTTCTGAAGAAATCTTTCCATCCTTTACAAGATCCAACAATGGTTTACCTGAAATTTTTGTAAATCTTGGCATAGGAACCATNGTGTCACCATGACCACCCATAACCATTGCCTCAATTTCTCTTACTGGCACATTTAGTTCTAATGATAAAAATAATTTAAATCTCGAACTATCTAAAATACCTGCCATACCAACAACTTTATTTGATGGCAAACCTGAAAATTTTTGAAATGCCATAACCATAACGTCTAAAGGATTGGTGATACAGATCACAAAAGCGTTAGGAGCATTTTTCTTTACCCCCTCAGCAACTTGTTTAATAATTTTTAAATTAATTCCAAGAAGATCGTCTCGGCTCATTCCAGGTTTTCTTGGAACACCTGCTGTAATTATAATTACATCTGAATCTTTTATATCCTCATAGTTATCAGTTCCTGAAAACCTAACATTGAAACCATCTACAGATGAAGATTGTGCAATATCTAATGCTTTTCCTTTTGCAATACCACTAGCTACATCAAATAAAACCACTTCATTTACTAATTCTTTTGTTCCTATTAAATGTGCAAGAGTTCCGCCTATTTGGCCTGCACCAATTAAAGATATTTTTGTCATTTATTTCCTTTATTTCATTGTTGGCATAACAAATTCCGCATTTGATCGGACACCTGAAGGCCATCTGGATGTTACTGTTTTAAGTTTAGTATAAAATTTTATTCCTTCCATACCATGCATTCCACTATCTCCAAATAATGATCTTTTCCAACCACCAAAACTATGAAATGCCATTGGAACTGGGATCGGCACGTTAATACCAACCATACCTACTTGAATTTTACTTGCAAAAGTTCTNCCTGCATCACCGTCTCTTGTATAAATACTAACTCCATTTCCGTACTCATGGTCGTTAATTAATTTTGCAGCTTCTTCAAAAGTTTTTACTCGAACAACTGATAAGACTGGACCGAATATTTCCTCTTTGTAAATTCTCATATCTTTATTTACATGATCAAANAANCATCCACCTATATAGAAACCATTTTCATAACCTTGAAGTTTTAAACCTCTTCCATCAACCACNAGNTTTGCNCCTTCCTNGACACCTAAATCAACGTAGCTTGTAACTTTTTCTAAATGTTCTTTTGTAACTAAAGGTCCCATTTCTGATGCTTTATCCATTCCAGGACCAACTTTTAAAGCTTCAGCTTTTTTTGATAATCTTGATACAAGTTCATCACCGATATCTCCGACCGCAACAGCAACTGATTGAGCCATACATCTTTCCCCAGCTGAACCATAAGCNGCACCCATTAAACCATTTACTGCACCATCTAANTCACAATCTGGCATAACAACTAAATGGTTTTTTGCTCCACCCAAAGCTTGAACTCTTTTTTCATTTTTAGCTGAATTTTCATAAATATATTTTGCAATAGGAGTAGATCCTACGAAACTAACAGCTTTGATATCTTTGTTTTCTAAAATTGCATCAACAGCTTCTTTATCTCCATTTATCACGTTAAATACTCCTTCTGGAAGACCCGCCTCAGAAAGTAGTTCTGCTAATCTTATTGCGCAAGAAGGGTCTTTTTCAGATGGTTTAAGAATAAAAGTGTTTCCACAAGCTATTGCTATTGGAAACATCCACATTGGTACCATAGCAGGAAAATTAAAAGGTGTGATACCTGCAACAACTCCTAATGGTTGTCTAATTGACCAACTATCAACATTGGTACCAACATTTTCTGAAAACTCACCTTTTAATAAATGTGGTATTCCACAAGCAAATTCTACCACCTCAAGTCCTCTAGTTAAAGAGCCTCTTGCATCTTCATAAACTTTTCCATGTTCTGAAACTATTAACTTCGTTAATTCATCAGAATTTTTTTCAATTAATTCTTTAAATTTAAATATTATTCTAGCTCTTTGTAGAGCAGGTTTTAAAGACCAANTTTCAAATGCTTTTTTTGCTACCTCAACAGCACTGTCTANATCAGATNTTGAAGCAAGTCTTACCTCNGACTCTTGTTCNCCAGTTGCTGGATTNAAAACTTTTCCNTTTTTATCTGAAGATCCCGGAATTATTTTACCGTTTACGAAGTGTTCTATTAANTTCATGAATACGGTGTTTTAGATCAAAAATATCGAATAGTCTATTTAAACATTAGCTGTTGCTAACATTTTTTTTATTTCAGCTATAGCTTTTGCTGGATTCAAGCCCTTAGGACATGCATTTGTACAATTTAATATTGTATGGCATCTATATAATTTTAATTCATCNGAAACTTTTTTTAATCTAGCTTTTCTCTCTTCATCTCTACTATCAATAATCCATCTATAAGCCTGTAGCAGAACTGCTGGACCTAAATATTTATCTCCATTCCACCAATAACTTGGGCAAGATGTAGAACAGCAAGCACACATAATGCATTCGTAAGCACCATCAAGTTTTGCTCTATCTTCTTTAGACTGATAAATTTCTGTTGTCTGTTTTGTTGAGTTATTTTTTAACCAAGGTTCAATTGATTGATACTGTTTGTACAATCCATCCAAATCACCAATTAAATCTTTTTTAACTTTTAAATGAGGTAGAGGATAAATATCAATATCTCCTTCAATTTCAGCATGTGGAGTGGTGCAAGCAAGGCCATTTTTACCCCCCATATTCATTGCACATGAACCACATACACCATGAGCACAAGATCTTCTGTATGTTATAGTTGAGTCGATTTCATTTTTGATCTTATTTAAAATATCTAAGACCTTNGANGGACAATTATCCATNTCAACTTCNTANGTNTCNATNCTAGGANNTTCATCTGTNGATGGATCCCATCTATAAATATTTACTTTTCTTAAATTTTTNGATCCNGTTTTNTCTTTAAANTATTTNCCTTTTTTAANNTCNGAATTNTTAGGTAAACTNANNTGAACCATTAATATACTCGCTCTTGTGGTGGAAAATATTGAACTTCGTTTGTTAAAGTTGATTTGTGTACTTCTCTGTAACTTATCTTTGTATTTTTCCCATCACACCAAGCAAGAGTATGTTGCATAAACTTTTCGTCATCTCTATTTGGATAGTCATCTCTCGCGTGGGCACCTCTACTCTCTTTTCTATGATATGCAGATTCTACAGTAGTTACTGCTTGTCTTATTAAATTATCAAATTCCAATGTTTCAACTAAATCAGTATTAAATACTAAAGACCTATCTTTAACTGAGATTGTGTCCATACCATCATAGGTTTTTTTAATCTCATCTACACCTTCTTTAAGATTTTTTTCTGTTCTAAAAACTGCACATTTGGACTGCATAGTTTTTTGCATTGAAAGTCTAAGTTCTGCAGTACTGTTATCTCCTTCTGCATTTCTAAGTTTATCAAATCTATCTAAACATTTTTGTGTTTCTGACTCGGGAATTTCTTCATGAGGTGTTCCTGGCTTAACTAATTCAGCTGCTCTTTTAGCTGCTGCTCTTCCAAATACTACTAAATCAATTAAAGAATTAGAACCAAGTCTATTTGCTCCGTGAACAGAAACACATGCCGCTTCTCCTATAGCCATTAAACCTGGAACAGTTTTTTCTGAGCCATTTACAGTTAATACTTCTGCTTTATAGTTTGTTGGAATACCACCCATATTATAATGAACTGTTGGTACAACAGGAATTGGTTCCTTAGTTACATCTACATTTGCAAATAATCTTGCTGCATCAGTAATTCCAGGAAGCCTGCTTTCAATAANNTCTTTATCTAAGTGACTTAGGTTCAAATGAACATGATCTTGATCTTTTCCAACACCTCTTCCCTCATTAATCTCTATAGACATGGATCTGCTAACAACATCTCTTGATGCTAAATCTTTTGCATTTGGAGCGTACCTTTCCATAAATCTTTCACCTTTAGAATTTGTAAGATAGCCCCCTTCTCCTCGCGCACCTTCTGTTATTAAAGTACCATGGCCGTAAATTCCTGTTGGATGAAATTGAACAAATTCCATATCCTGAAGCGGTAATCCAGCTCTTAAAACCATTGCATTACCATCACCTGTGCAAGTATGTGCTGATGTTGCTGAATAATAAACTTTACCATAACCACCTGTAGCAATAATTACTGTATGCGCTCTAAATCTATGAATTGTTCCATCATTCAAATTCCAAGCAATTAGGCCTTTACATTCTCCATTCTTCATCAACAAATCTAATGCAAAATATTCTATAAAAAATTCTGTATTATGCTTTAACGCTTGTCCATACAATGTGTGTAAAATAGCATGTCCTGTTCTATCNGCTGCTGCACAAGTTCTTTGAACTATTCCATTTCCATAATTTTTTGTCATTCCACCAAATGGTCTTTGATAAATTTTTCCCTCTTCAGTTCTACTAAATGGAACTCCATATTTCTCTAATTCTAAAACTGCTTTAGGAGCTTCTTTACATAGATATTCAATACTATCTTGATCACCTAACCAATCTGCACCTTTTACAGTATCATACATATGCCATCTCCAGTCATCTTCACCCATGTTACCGAGTGCAGCTGAAATACCACCTTGCGCAGCTGATGTATGACTTCTAGTTGGAAATACTTTTGAGATACAAGCTGTTTTTAAGCCAGCTTCGCTAAGCCCTACTGCTGCTCTTAAACCTGATCCACCTGCTCCAAGTACAACAACATCGTACTCATGGTCTATAATATTATATGCTTTCATGTATTTAAGTTTAAAATTACAATTATTGTAATTACTGGGATTGTTATAGCAAAAAAATTTAGGACTTTGTTTGCGGCATTTTTGGTTTTTTTATCGTTAATATAGTCTTCAAAAACCTCACTTATAGTTAAAGCTGAAAAAAAATAAGCAATAACTAAAAATAATCCAATTAAGAATTTAGATGGTTGCGTTGTTAAAAAATTCACTATTTCTAAATAACTTTTATCATAAATATTCACTAAATTTATAATAAACCAAAGCATTAAAGGTAATAAGATTGCGGAACTAATTTTTAAGAATAACCATTTTTTTGTTACTGGCAGCATTATATTAATCCTCTGCCAATTGTATAAATTAAGATGGTTAAAATAATCGAACCAAAAATAACTAGCAAACCTGTAATTCTTGTTGTTTGTAATTCAAATCCATAGCCTAAATCCATAAACAAGTGTCTTACTTCACTTAACATTTGAAAACTAAATGACCAGGTTATTCCAATTAAAATAAATTTACCTAAAAAGGTTTCTAAAAAAATTTTTATAATTTGATAATTACTTTCTCCTAGAAGCATTAATGCAAACCAAATACAAATTAATGTAATTGCAAAAAAATTAATTATTCCTGTAATTCTATGTGAAATAGATACTAATGAAGAAATATGCCATTTATAAATCTGTATATGTGGTGATAGAGGTCTGTTTTCCATATTTTATTTTGAATTAATAATTGTTTCAGCAATTTCAACTGAATTTAGAGCTGCACCTCTTAATAAATTATCTGATACTATCCATAAATTAATAGAATTCTCTTTTGTTTTATCTTCTCTAATTCTTGAAATATAAGTCTCGTCTTTTCCTGTGGCTTCTAGTGGCGTGCTATAACCTCCATTTTCTCTTTTATCAATAACCTCACAACCATCTGCTTTACTTAAAACATCTCTCACTTTTTCTAAAGTATATGGTTTTTCAAATTCTATATTTACAGACTCCGAATGAGATACTAAAACAGGAATTCTTACACATGTAGCTGTAAGTTCAATTGANTCATCTAAGATTTTTTTTGTTTCATTTGTCATTTTTAATTCTTCTTTTGTATATCCATCATCAGCAAAAACATCGATATGTGGAATAACATTAAAAGCGATTTGTTTAGTAAAATTTTTTGACTCTATTTTTTTTCCATCTAAATATTGTTTAGTTTGATCAATTAATTCGTCCATTGGACTTTTGCCACCACCTGAAACAGATTGGTAAGTTGAAACTACAACTCTTTTAATTTTGAANAAATTATGTAGTGGTTTAAGTGCTATAACAAGTTGTGCTGTAGAACAATTTGGATTNGCAATAATATTTTTTTTCATATTTTTAATTTCNGNTGCATTCACTTGTGGNACGATCAATGGAACATCNGGATCCATNCTAAAAAAACTNGAATTATCNATTACAATTGTGTGCTTGGCAGCNTTTTCTGCANATTTTTCAGCAATTTTTCCTCCNGCTGCAAAAAAAGTTATATCTGCTTTTGAAAAATCATATGTCTCTAAATTTTCAATAACATACTCTTTATCTCTAAAAGAGATTTTTTTTCCTGCACTTTTTTCTGAGGCAACTAAATATAGATTATCAAACTT
>FUFK010052934.1_pt1 | contig 10230 bp, 12 predicted proteins | sample 1021851 | NCBI WGS metagenome assembly FUFK01 (sample SAMEA51879418, study PRJEB19060) | metagenome
TCAAGAAAAAAATACAAATAATAAAAATGAACAATCTTCAATTTTAGAACCGATAAATAAACCAATTCCACCAAAAATCAATCCAAGTAATAAAACATATAAGGTACAATTAGCAGCGTTTGCTAAACAAGAGAAGGCAAAACAGCAAGCCGCTATTTTAATGGAAAAGCATAAAAATAGGTTAAATGGAATTATGCTGGAGGTAACAAAGATCGACACAGGTTCATCTGGGATTTATTGGCGTGTTATTTCAGAGCCCCTTTCACAAAATCGTGCGGTATCAACTTGTAATCTCTTAAAATCTGCGGGGCAAGATTGTATTGTAAGAAAAATCAGGAAAGGGAGTTGATAATGTCGGAAAGGTCGTTAAGTGATACAAGCCAATCTGAGCAATTACAATTACCATTTTTGCTGAATTTAGATGGGTACGAAGGCCCAATAGATATGCTTTTATCTTTGGCAAGAGAGCAAAAAGTTGATTTATCGCGAATAGCGGTCTTGCCTCTCGCAGAACAGTATTTAACATTTATAGAAAAAGCTCAAAAATTAGATTTNGAAATTGCAGCTGATTACTTAGTAATGGCTGCATGGCTTACTTTTCTAAAATCAAGACTAATAATACCTGACTCTAGTCAAGAAGAGGCAGACAATTTAATTGATATGACAGACGCATTAAAGTTTCAGCTGCAACGTTTAGAGGCTATGCAATCAGCATCAAAGCGTCTTATGCAATTGCCCAAACTTCATAAATCCAGGCTTATTCGTGGAATGCCGGATGACTATGCAATTTCAGATAAAATAANATTCACCGCAAATCTTTATGATTTACTTAAAGTATACGGAGATATTCGTTCGGCTGAGAATAATAATACGTTAACCTTTAAAGTAACTAAGTTATACACCGTACAGGAAGCAGTAGAACGTATACGAAAATTAATTCCATCTATCCCAGAATGGCTAGATCTATTACAGTTTTTGCCCCGTAGCAGCAGGAAAGAACCACATTATAATTCCGCAGTTGCTTCCCATTTTGGGGCTGTGCTTGAATTAGTAAAAGAGGGTTTTGTATCCATAAAACAAGATTCAAAATTTTCACCTATTTTGTTACGTGCAAAAAGAGAAATAAATGATTGAAAANGNNAACAAAAAAANNATTGTNAGNGTTATAGAGGCCCTAATATTTGCATCTACAAAGCCCATTTCTGCAAAGGAATTATCGCCTTATTTAGAGGAATTTGAATTAAACGATATAATCGAAATAATAGAAAAAAGGTATTCAAGCGATAGTGGTGTGCAGCTGCAAAAGATTTCTTCAGACCATTTTGCGTTTAGAACTCACCCAGATATTGCTGCAAGATTAAACTTGGAACGGGCTGTTGAAAGACCTCTCTCACGTGCAGCAATTGAGGTGCTCTCTATAATTGCCTATCATCAGCCAATAACTCGTTCAGAAATAGAAGAAATAAGAGGTATTAGTCTTTCTAGAGGTACNATAGATATTTTGCTAGAGCATGATTGGATTAAACCTCTTGGTAGAAGACGTACTCCTGGCAGACCTTTAACTTGGGGCACCACAATCAATTTTCTAGATTATTTTGGGCTCTCAGATCTGGATGATTTGCCCGGTATTGAAGATCTTAAGTCAGCTGGTTTGCTGCGGAAGGGACAATCGATAGGAGAACTGGAAGGTCAATTATACCCTTCAGAAGAGACTGAAGTAGCTTTATCCGAAGAATATGAAGAAGGTTTTTATAACGATGATGAAGAGAATTTTGAATTAGAAACTTTATCAGATGACTAAGATGAATTAGAGAAAAGTCATGAAACAGAAAATATATGAAGCGGATAGACAATTTTTGATATGATTTCTTTTGATAATATTTCACACAGCTACGAAACAGAGAAAATTATTTCTAATGTNTCNTTTAATGTTCAACACAATGAAGTGGTCTCGTTGCTCGGGCCCTCAGGGTGTGGTAAGACGACACTCCTAAGATTAGCAGCCGGATTAGAAACCCCTGATGCTGGCCTTATTAAATTGAATGAGGAAATTATTTCATCACCTGGTTTTGTTCTTCCCCCAGAAGAAAGGGGTGTAGGATTAGTTTTTCAATCATATGCTTTGTTTCCTCATTTAACTGTTAAACAAAATATTTTGTTTGGTCTAAATGGTAAAACTTCTGAAAGTGCAAAAATTATTACTGATTTAATGAGGGAGCTGGATATCGAAGAGTTAAGTGATAAATATCCACATGAGTTATCTGGCGGCCAGCAGCAACGTGTTGCCTTAGCAAGAGCATTAGCTCCAAATCCACCTATCATATTGCTAGATGAACCTTTTAGCGGACTTGATAGTAGGTTGAGGGAGCGAGTCCGTGACCAAATGCTTCATATACTGAGGAATACTGAAACATCAGCTTTAATGGTAACTCATGACGCAGAAGAAGCCATGTTCATGTCAGATAAAATTATAGTTTTAAATGAGGGTAAGGAAATTCAGCAGGGGAGACCAATAGATTTATATTGTAGACCCAAGAATAGGTTTGTTGCAGAATTTTTTGGCGAAGTTAATCATATTCCTGGTACNGTAAAAAATAAAAAAATAGAGACTGTGTTTGGAACTTATGAGGCGGATAATTACGCTGAAGGCACAAGAGTTCATATAGTTGTCAGGCATGAGGCGCTCAATTTATCCCTAAAATCTCAAGGTGCAACTGCATCAGTGGTTGAGACACATCTTTTAGGAAAAAATTCGCTTGTCCACTTATCAGTTTCTGCTGGAAGCGCTGAGTTGCATTTACATGCAAGAATACCAGGTTTAAGCTGGTTTGAAATTGGAGAAAACGTTTATGTAGAGATAGATCCTGAACAGGTATTTATTTTTCCAGAATAAACTTTATGGCGGNTTATTTTGNAACTTTAAAAATAGATATCTTAAATATAAGATTTTTGATAATAAAGTTCTGTAAATTATTTATTGATGACGATATAAATAATCAGGTGTATGAAGTTCCCAGTTCTTTCACATGAAATATTTAAATATAATAAATGTTAGTGATAGTTAATAATTAAGGTAAGTTAAAATAAAAGGGAGTATTTAAAATGGGCGCTTTCAGTCTCTGGCAGTGGTTAGTGGTACTTGCAGTTGTATTAATATTGTTTGCAAGACCAGGAAAAATTTCAGGAATAATGGGTGATTTTGGGAAGGGTTTAAAGAACTTTAAAAAAGGTATGAAAGATGAAAATACCAACGGTGATGACAGTTTAGCTCAAGACGCTGTTTATATCGAAGATAACGATCCTCCTGAACAAACAACTGTTCGTCCCAAAGCCACTTCTAAAAAAAAGGTTTCTAAGAAAAAAACTTCTAAAAAATCTGCAAAAAAGAAAACAGTGAAAAAGAAGTCATCTAAGAAACAAGCAACAAAGAAATAAGTTAATTTCAGTATTCTTTTAACTTCGTTCTAAATTTTATTTCTAGGTTTATTTATGTTTGATTTTGGTTGGCAAGAATTTATGGTAGTAGCATTTGTGCTAGTCTTGGTAGTAGGACCAAAAGACTTACCAAGAGTTTTGCGTGCTTTTACAAAGTTTTCGTCGCAAGCTAGAAGTATGTCATCTGAATTCACGAAGAGCCTCAGGGAAATGTCGAATGATGATGAATTAAAGGATGTAAAGAAAGTGTTTCAAGATGCTAAGTCTGGAGATTTTGAAGAAATTTCTGAGTTGTTAGATGATTCAATTTCTAAAGATGTAAAATCGGTGGGTGAAGAATTAGAAAGCGACTTAAAACAAGTTTATGTTGATTCTAAGGATGCCAATTCCCTTAGGGATGGGTGATGTCAGAGAACGAACAAAAAAAAGATGAAGAGCTAGGCTCTATGTCTCTTATGGAACACCTAACCGAATTACGTAATCGTATNGGGATNATTTTNNTAGCTTTTATTGTTTTATTTTTCTTATGCTTTATCAGACCTTTTGGGGGTGGTTCTTTTAACGCTGCAGATTATGTCTATTTTTGGCTACAAGCACCCCTAGCTGAAATACTTTCAGAACGCGGTGGNCGGATGATTTTTACTGGATTACACGAGGGATTTTTTACACAAGTTAAAGTAGCGTTTTTTATATCAATTTCTATTACATTTCCCTTAATTTTACTTCAGGTTTGGAGGTTTGTAGCACCTGGTCTTTATAAAAATGAGCGTTCAGCTTTTATGCCCTTTCTNATTGCNACACCNATCTTATTTGCTATGGGTGCAGCCATGGTTTATTATCTNGTNATTCCNCTNGCCTGGGATTTTTTCTTGTCTTTCGAAATGGTTGGAGGAGAGGGGACTCTNCCAATTGAAGTTGAGCCGAGAATAAGCGAATATTTAAGCCTTGTGATGAGGTTAATGTTTGCTTTTGGAGTATCATTCGAATTACCAGTGATTTTATTATTACTTACTAAAGCAGGTATTGTTACATCATCTGGTTTAGCTCGAAATCGAAAATATGCAATATTGATAGCTTTTATTGCAGCAGCAATACTCACTCCACCAGACGTAATTTCTCAGGTAATGTTGGCAATACCAGTTATTTTACTTTATGAAATTTCAATTATAGGATCTCGTTTTTTTAATAAGAATAAAGATTTTGAAAATACGGATGATTGATTTACTTTAGCATACGCTAAGGAGAAGAGCCTTATGCATGATATAAGATTTATTCGTGATAATCCAAAAGAATTTGATAGATTTATGGAGAGAAGAGGACTTAATAGTCCCTCGCTGGAGGTCTTATCTCTTGATGAAAAAAGGCGAAAAATACAAACTGAGTTACAGTCACTTCAAGCGCGAAGAAATGAAGTATCAAAAAAAATAGGTAGTATGAAGGCTGCGGGTGTTGATGTAGACGATTTAATGTCCGAAGTTGCATCAATTAAATTAGAAATTCCAGAATTAGAGCATGAAGAATCAAATTTGGCTGAGCAAATTAATTCTTTATTATTTTCAATGCCAAATATTTTGTCGGAGGATGTGCCTGATGGATTGAATGAGGAAGATAATATACTGTTGAGACAGTTTGGAATTATTCCTTCATTTGATTTTCAGCCTATTGATCATGTAGCGCTTGGTGAAATAAATAAGTGTCTAAATTTTGAGGCAGCCTCCAATTTGTCAGGCGCAAGATTTGTTATCCTGAAAGGCCATATGGCAAGATTAGAACGAGCACTTGCGTCATTTATGCTTGATATACACACTCTAGAATTTGGATATACCGAAATCCTGCCTCCTGCCCTAGTTAATTCAAAGGCGATGACAGGGACTGGACAGCTNCCCAAATTTGAGGATGATTTATTCCAAACGACGGATGGAAGATGGCTAATTCCAACTGCTGAAGTTCCGCTTACCAACTTAGCAGCTAACCAAATAATTGATTTAGACTCTTTGCCAATGCGATTAACGGCTTATACTCCATGCTTCCGTTCTGAAGCAGGCTCTGCTGGGCGTGACACGAGGGGAATGATACGCCAACATCAATTTTCAAAGGTTGAATTGGTTTCAATTACAGATCCTAAAGATTCTGAAATAGAGCTAGAAAGAATGACTTCCGTCGCAGAAAGTGTTCTTAAAAAACTTAACTTACCACATCGTGTAGTAAAATTATGTGCTGGTGATACAGGATTTTCTGCACAGAAAACATATGATATTGAAGTTTGGTTGCCTGGACAGGATGATGGAGTGGGGCGTTATAGAGAAATATCTTCATGTTCTAACTGTGGACCTTTTCAAGCAAGAAGAATGAATGCAAGATTTAGAAAATCAGGTGAAAAGGATACAGAATTTGTTCATACTTTGAATGGTTCTGCACTAGCAGTAGGTAGATGCATTATTGCTATAATGGAAAATGGGCAACAAAAGGATGGTAGCATCCTTCTTCCTGAAGTGCTCCATAGCTATATGGGTGTAGAAAAAATTAGCTAGTAATCTGAAATTTTTTTAAGTGAAACTATAAGAAAATATTCTTGTTGCTAATTTTATTCTCAAGAAAAATAAATGTTTATGTGGTAAAATGAAAATTCTAATTACAAATGATGATGGTATTGACTCATATGGTCTTAAATTGCTTGANAGCCTTGCAAAGACTCTAACAAACAATGTTACTACTGTTGCACCAAGAGATAACCGCTCAGGGACAAGTCAAGCGATATCCCTCCAAGAAGAACTATATTTTTCAAATGTTTCTGCTAATCGATATATCTGTTCTGGCAATCCTGCAGATTGCGTCATGCTTGCATTAAATTTGTTNTTTAAAGATAATCCNCCTGACCTTGTTCTTTCTGGNATTAATCATGGAATGAACGCTTCAGATGACGTGGGCTATTCAGGAACAGTAGGAGCTGCNAGNGAGGCATCTATTGTTGGAATTAGNGCNATTGCTTTTAGCCAGCGNNNTGGNAAATTAGAANCAGACTTTGAAGTAGCNAGAAAATTCGGCAAANAAGTTCTTGATAATGCTTTGTCTNTTAAACTTCCNCCACGCCATGTATTAAATGTAAATTTNCCNTCAGTAGATNTTTCAAAAGTTANAGGGATNCNAGCGGCGGTATTGGATAGCCANAAAATGTCTGANCAGATTTTTGCGAGTAAAAATCCAAACTTTTACAGTATTGGGCCTATCAATCAACGTTTAGAGACAAATCCTAAAAGTGATAGGTTTTATTTAGAAAATGGATACGTAACTTTTACACCACTCTTAATTGATACAACAGCAATGGATTTGATGAAAAAAATACCGAATTTTACTTTATGATTAATTTATCAGAAAAAAAATTAAGACTTACTATGGCTCTAAGGTCCCAGGCTATCTTATCTTCTCCAATATTATCTGCTATTGAAACTATTCCGAGAGAAAAATTTATTGGCTCAGCATTAAGGCACCATGCCTATGAAAATGCGTCTCTCCCTATCGCATGTGGGCAAACAATAAGTCAGCCATNTATAGTTGCAAAAATGACTGAAGCACTTGATGTAAAGAGCCGTCATATTGTACTTGAGATAGGTACAGGTAGTGGCTATCAGGCATCCATATTATCTCTATTGGTAAGACGAGTTTACAGTATAGAGCGTCATAGACCCCTATTTGTAGAGGCGCGTAATCGTTTTTTAGAACTAAAATTAACAAATATAACCATTAGGTTAGGGGATGGGTTTAGTGGATGGCCTGAGGTTTCACCGTTTGATCGTATAATTATTACTTGTCAGGTAGAGAGTGTGCCTTTTGAATTAATTAANCAACTAAAACCAGATGGAATCATAATTGCGCCTTTAGGCCCTCCAGGTAAAGAATTCTTGACCAAACTTACAAAAAAAGGTGATGTTATTCATATAGAAAAACTCATCTCTGTAAGGTTCGTACCCATGATACCAGGAATTGCAGATGTCTAAATCAGTGTTAAATACGCATTTATTTATCGTTATACCATTAACGTTAGTTATCGGATTTTCTGGGTGTAGCAGTGTGACATCAGAAAGAAAATTACCGGTTATTGGAGATATAAATTTTCCCTTTGTTAGTGAGGATAAAAAAGTACCTGCAATTGTTATAAATAGACAAGACCAATTTCAAAAANTACCNGTNCCGCCCTCTGGCTTTGTTACAGTTCAAAGAGGTGATACTATATATAGTATAGTAAATCGATATAACGTCACTCCATATAAATTAATTTCTGAAAATAATTTAAAAGCTCCTTTTGAACTTGTTGAAGGACAGGTATTAAAAGTTATTACGAGAAATACTCATACAGTCCGTTTGGGAGATAGCTTATTTTCAATATCAAAGCAATATTCTGTGAATCAGTTCGAAATTGCACAGTTAAATGCTATAAAAGAACCATACGAGTTACAAGTTGGCCAGGTTCTGCAACTACCAGACGTAAAAGATTTTTCAGTTTTTGAAATGAGGTCACCTAGTGATGAGATACTGGCTATTGAAATTCAACCTGAGTCTCTTGCTGCTATCGAGGATGAACAAGTAACTATTGAAAAAAATAATGAGAGAAAGTTTTTCGTGGCACCCAAATTAGCCGCGGGTGATTCATTTAATTGGCCATTATCAGGACAGATTATTAAACCTTTCGGACTAGCAGAACGAGGGGTTCATAATGATGGAGTAGATATTGCAGCTAGTTTTGGTTCAGATATTCAAACAACAGCTCCAGGAACTGTTGCATATATTGGTACTGGGCTAAAATCTTTTGGTACACTTATTCTGATTAAGCATGATAGCGGTATTATTTCCGCTTATGCTCATTTATCCGAAGTGCTTGTGAACGAGGGAGATGTTCTTTCATCGGGCCAGATCATTGGAAGGGTAGGGCAAACTGGTAGAGTTGGGTCTCCAACTTTGCATTTTGAGATTAGACAGAATAGAACGCCAATAGACCCGGCTAGTGTAATTAAATCATAAAAAAATAAAAAATCTCAGTAATTTATTTTTTGAGCGTAATACCAAGTGTACCTGCTAAATGCAAAATAAATTGATATGCTGTTCTGCCAGAACGGTGACCACGTCCAATACACCACGTCAATGCTTGACTCTTAGTTTGTTCCAAATCGACTGGAAGTTCATAAAAAGCAACATAGCTCTCAATCATAGACAAATAAGTTTCTTGGTTAACAGAATGGAAACCAATCCACAAACCAAATCTATCAGACAAAGAGATTTTTTCTTCAATNGCTTCAGATGGGTTGATAGCTGAACCTCTTTCATTATCTATCATTTGACGAGGCATCAAGTGTCTTCTATTCGAAGTNGCATAAAATACGATATTGTCAGGTCTTCCGGAAAGACCGCCTTCNANCACAGCNTTTAGAGATTTATAACTAGAGTCAGCCTCTTCAAATGCTANATCGTCNCAAAAAAGAATAAACCTNCGATTACTATGTTTAAGTACCTGCATTATNTGGGGTAAATCTTGTATATCCTCTCTNTGTACNTCAACAATNGCGCAATCAAGTCCCTCAGATANAAGCTGACCATGAACNGCTTTTAAAAGAGAAGATTTTCCAGTTCCTCTTGCNCCCCACAATAAGGCGTTNTTAGCTTTTAATCCNNTTGCAAATGCACGACTATTTTCAAGTANTTCTNGTTTTTGTNGTTCAATACCTTGTAAGCACGANAAAGGTAANCGNTCAATTTCNTCTATTNTTTGAAGTTTGCGNANTTGTGCCTCCCAGATAAAACCCTCAGCTTTNTCTAAATTATNAGGNAATTGNTATGAAGGCGCTATTCTCTCAAGTGCTTCAGCCATNCGACTAAGNAAAATAGTTATCTGTTCTAAATCAAGTTTATATGTCATTAAATTTTCTTAGAGGTAATTGTTGTTNTTCAATGTTACTTTATCAGTATATATATTATNATTGCAAAACGAAAAAATATTGTTTCGGAGTAGACGTTAGACATAAGGTTGTTTATTGTGCGACAATCATCGTTATGATTAGGTTTTTAATAGTACAAATAACAAAAAATTATTTGAGAGGTATCCATGTTCATTAGTACTGCATTTGCACAGTCCGCCGGCCCTTCAATGATTGCATCGCAATTACTTCCATTTGTTCTCATCTTTGGTGTTTTTTATCTTATGCTGATAAGACCTCAGCAGAAACGTGCAAAGCAACATAAAGAGATGGTTTCTAAACTCTCAAGAGGAGATAAAGTAATTATTTCTAGTGGTATCACAGGCATAGTCTCCAAAGCNGTNGCAGAAAAAGATACTATTGANGTTGAAATTGCAACNGGTGTATATGTAAATCTNCTTCGTGCCAATGTAACCACTNTACTNGATAACAATAGCACTATANCGTTGCCACAAAAAGCACCAGCCAAAAAGTCATTGCAAAAAACTAAGAAGTCTTAAATCTATATAAGAGATATTTTATAATAGCCAGCGTGTTTGTGCTAAATGAGGGTTGTAGATGTTACATTTTGAAGCATGGAAACGGTTGGTTATTCTAATTGTGTTCTTAGCTGGCTCGCTTTATGCGTTGCCTAATATAGTATCCTTGCCGTTTCTTCCTGGAAAATCTATAAATTTAGGTCTGGATTTAAGAGGTGGGTCTCATTTATTACTTCGAACAGATGTTAATGCCGTAGTATCTGAGAGACTTAGTGATATTGCTGAAGGTATAAGAATCTCCCTTAGAGAAAAGAAGGTAAAATTCAAATCATTATCTTCTAACAATGATT
>FUFK010049485.1_pt1 | contig 10229 bp, 10 predicted proteins | sample 1021851 | NCBI WGS metagenome assembly FUFK01 (sample SAMEA51879418, study PRJEB19060) | metagenome
TTAAAAGCATTGTTCTCACCAAGTAGTGGAATGTTTGTATCGACTAAGACTTTTTTATCAATTTTTTTAAAACTTTCATTAATTTTTACATTGTTTATTAATTTGAAATCTTTTGGCTTTGGATCTTCTATTACATCTTTATTATTTAGAAAATCAATTCCCATTTTGCTGAGTAAACCTATTCCAGCGTCATTTGTTCTAGAGCCTCCCATTGACAAAATATCTACATCCTCAATTATTTTTGCAAGGCATGATGTATTTAGATCTAAAGATAAATCATTTGTATTTTTTATACCTATTAGCTGAGAGGTTTCAATGTATATATTTTTATTTACTTTTAAAGTCTCGACAGGTAACCATTTGCCAGAAAAATCTTGTTTCATAGACATCTGTTGTGTTTCAAAACCATATTCTTTAAATATCTCTGTTGAGTTCTCACCACCATCTGTTACTGGAAAGAATGATGATTTAATATTGTTATATTTAAATATCTTTTTTATCTCACCAATAACTTCATCGGATGTAAGTGTTCCAGAAAATTTATCAGCAAATACAGCAATTCTCATCTTTTAAGTTTATTTATATATAACTCTTAATAGGAATAAAATAAAATAATGAATATTGGGTTTTTAACAGATGTTGAGGGATACAGGGCTCCAATACACCCTGAATCTTTTGAGAAATATTCTATGGATCTCCATTTAGAAAAAAATATATTTGATTACCTTAATTATCCAGATTCTAAACAAGAAAATGTAAAGACTATTTCTAAATTAAGTGATTTAGATGTTATCGCCTGTGTAGAAAATATTGAAAATAAAACAATAAAGGATTTAAAAGAAGGAGCAGTCCTTATTGGAATATTTGATTTTGAAAAGATCGAAGAAATTAAAAAATTAAGACCTGATATTAAGATATTAAGCTTCTTTAAACTTCCTAGGATTTCAAGAGCTCAAAATTTAGATGCTCTTTCTTCTCAAGCCAACTTGCTTGGATATGCATCAGTTTTAAGAGCTGCAAAAGAGACATCTGATGTAATACCAATGATGACAACTGCTGCAGGAAACATTCAACCTTCCAAGGTCTTAATTTTAGGAGTTGGGGTTGCTGGACTTCAAGCAATTGCAACTGCAAAAAGACTTGGTGCTAGAGTTTGGGCTTTTGATATTAGAAAAGAAGCCAAGGATCAAGTGGAATCTTTAGGTGCTAAATTTGTAGAAGCAAGCACTGAAGCACAAGACAGTGTTTATGCACAAGAAGTCTCTGAAGAGGAAAATCAAAAAATTCAAGAAGCATTAAAGAAACAAGTAATTGATAGTGACGTTGTTTTAACGTTTGCTCAAATACCAGGAAAAAAAGCACCTGTCTTAATCGAAAAGTCAACCATTGAAAAGATGAAAAAGAATTCTGTGATTATCGATTTAGCAGCTGGTACAGGTGGAAACTGTGAAGGTACTGTGGTGAATAAAGTTGTTGAATTAAATGGTGTAAAAATAGTTGGTGAAACAGACATTCTAAATTCCGTAAAACATGCAGCAACAAAGCTTTATTCAGAGAATGTTAGAAATTTAATCGAACTATATATAGAGAACAGTGATGATGAGATTTTTACAGAGATGAGTTCATAATGGAAGCAACTTTCTTACTTACATTGTTAATAACTTTTCTAGCAAGCTTTATTGGATACGAACTCATATCTAAAATTCCTCAGACATTACACACACCACTTATGTCTGGATCAAATGCTATTTCTGGAATTACATTAATTGCAGCAATTCTGATTTATCCAGAAGTAAGTGAATCTCAAATACTTCAAATTATCGTTTTAATTGCAATATCATTTGCAACCCTGAATATTGTTGGAGGGTTTTCAGTAACTGGCCGAATATTAGAAATGTTTAAGAAAAATGATTGAAATAATATTATTGATCTCAGCTGTATTATTTATATTCGCTTTAAAGCTTTTTGGAAGGCCATCAACAGCACATAGAGCAAATTTATTTGCAATGCTAGCTATGGCGTTAGCGGTATTTAGTGCCTTTAACTTTGATTTTTCAAAATATGATTCTGCTTTTTACATCACAATTGGTATCTCAGGACTTCTTGGAGTTATAATATCAAAACGAGTTCAAATGACACAAATGCCTGAACTTGTTGGTTTGTTTAATGGTTTTGGCGGAGGCGCCTCTGGCGCAATCGCATATGTTGAGTTATCTAATAGCTCCTTACCTTTTAATGATTATTTTGTAGCAATATTTTCAATGGTTATTGGAATGTTTACTTTTTCAGGAAGTCTTGTTGCAGTCATGAAACTCCGTGGAAAATTAAATAACTTTAGCACAAAATTTGCCAATATATTTTCAGTATTTCTACCTGTTGTTATCTTAATCCCAGTAGTTTTAGAAATGGACAATTTTGAAATCGAATTTATTATTCTAGTTGCACTAATTACTGGAGTTATTCGAGTTGCTGTAATTGGTGGTGCAGATATGCCTGTAGTAATTGCTTTCCTCAACTCACTTTCTGGAATAGCAGCCATGTCAGCAGGATTTATTGTCAATAGTATTATTTTGATCGTAGCTGGTGCTTTGGTAGGTGCATCTGGAATAATTCTTACACTCCTCATGTGTGCTGCAATGAATCGTACGCTTTTAGATGTGCTTAAAGGTGGTTTTGGTAATACAACGGCAGATAATGAATATGAAAAAGATCCAATAAGCACCTCTCCAGAAGATGTTGCAATTCAATTAAGCTATGCAGAATCTGTAGTTATTGTTCCTGGATATGGAATGGCAGTTGCACAAGCTCAAGCAGCTGTTAAAGAATTAACAAATACTTTGAAAGATAAAAATATTGAAGTTAAGTTTGCTATACATCCAGTAGCTGGAAGAATGCCTGGGCATATGAATGTTCTATTAGCCGAGGTAGACATTGATTATGAAGATATGTTTACTCTAGAAGATATTAATTCTGAGTTTTCTTCAACAGATGTTGTAATTGTTCTTGGAGCAAATGATGTTGTTAATCCGCTAGCTAGAACTGATGAAAATTCTTCAATCTATGGCATGCCAATACTCGATGTTGACCTGGCAAAACAAGTCATTGTGATAAAAAGATCCATGTCACCAGGCTATGCAGGCATTGCAAACCCACTGTTTATTAATGACAATGCAAAAATGTTGTTTGCAGATGCAAAAGAAGGCTTAGAAAATATAATTAAGTCCTTCGAATTAGTTTAAATGTCTCTTTCTGAATTTAAAAAAGAATTAAGACAGTCGGTAAATTTAGAAAAAAAAGAATTCCTACCTAAATTTTTTAAAACTGGGAAAGGCCAGTATGGAGAAGGCGATAAGTTTCTGGGAGTGGTTGTTCCAGATATAAAAAAAATAAACGCTGTATACCAAGAGTAATGTTACGATATTCAATTGAACGTATGGATGAAGCTTTAAGAAAGGAACTGCTGTCATGACATTAATCGATGGAGTGTATACAGATTTAGAAAAACCATTGCTGTATATTCATATTTTGGCAGGATTTGTTTCTTTAGGCACAGCGTATCTTTTACTTTTTTTAAAAAAAGGTGACAAGCGTCATAAAAAGTATGGAATGTATTACGTCTATGGTATGTCAACTATTTTTGTGACAGCTATACCACTTAGCGTGATGGGTGTTGTGCAACCATTTTTGTTTGCTATTGCAATTCTCTCTTTTTATTTTGCTTTTGCTGGATTTAGACAAGCAAAAGTGCGAACTGGAGCCAGGGAGAATGTGGATAAAACTCTCACATTACTAATGTTCATTGCTGGTGTGATGTTGTTATTAAATGCAACAGATGTTCTTGAGTTTGGAAATTACGGTCAAAAGGAAGATATGAGAACAGTTGCGTTAATTTTTGGAGTCGCTTGCTTGGCTATTACAGCATATGATCTCAACAGGTATAGAAGAACTTACAAGCCAAATTTTTATGACAGATCTAACACCCACTTAATTCTTATGCTTTCTGGAACAATTGCAGCCACTACGGCATTTATCAGCACAAATGAATTATTTCCACAAGAGTGGATGAACTGGGCTATGCCAAATATATTTATTGTTCCAGTTATTGTGTATTTCTCTAGAAGAGAGTTAGCGAAAAAAACTGTTTAAAATTCAAATTAATTGATATGCCGGTAAAGTTGAAAAGTCTAATAAATTACTATAAATAAGATTGTGAAAACCCATACCAAAACATCTAAGTTTATACACTGGACATTTTCTTTGTTATATGCGTATGGAATATTTAAACAAGTAGAAGAATTAGATCAATTGAATAATCCGTCAATACTCATGGTTGAAATTGTCTTTGCTGGAATATTTTTGGGGATTGTTTTTATTAGATATTTGTACATGAAAGATGTTGATACTTTATTGGGTGCCAAAATTGAAATACCAAAAGGGCATCTATTCATTGCAAAAACTATCCATAGGCTTGTTTATTTTACTTTAATTTTATTGCCAACAACAGGTTTGATTATTGCTGCATTATTTGCATACAGTCTTCCTGGCATTAACTTTGCGGTTGCAATTCATGAATTTTCAGCATTCCTCAGTTACGCATTGATCGGCATACATATTGTCGCCTCTATTTATTCACGATTAAAAGGTGAGGGGGTATGGGATGCCATGGTTCCAGTCTGGAAAGAGAAAGAAAAAATAGATTCTGAAATTTTATCTAATTTAGAAACAATTGAGAATAAAGTTTATAAAAAAGTAGAAGAAACCTTCAAGATAAATTAATTTACTTTAAAGATTTAGCAAGATTTAGTACTTCATTCATCGTATTTATGATTTCTTCAGGTTTGTAATATTTTATAAATAATATCTTCCTGGAGTTTACAACAGTATCAGAAACTCTTAATCTTCTGAGAGTTTTTTGCGCCTCTTCAACTTTAGAGTCATTTCTTTCTATAAATAATTCTGTTAGATGCTCATCATCACCGTCAATTTCACCCTTCCAATTGATTTTGATACCCATATCTAAGCTTTGTGGAAAAAATGCATAAAAAGAAACATACGTTGTTGAGGAACGACCATAACGTCTGGTAAAAACTTCTATTTCACACCTATATCCATCTATCTCTCCAAATATTTTCTTCTTTCTAAAGATATTTCTTGGAATATCAATCTGGAAATTCAAAATTTCTGAAACTTTTTCCAAGGCTTTATTAATTTTTCTATTTAACGTAATAATCAACCATATTATTGGCGCTATTACGACTGCAATCACAGTAATTATTGATAGGATATCTTCCACGATTATTAAATGTTTTTGAATATGTATTTATTGAAGATGCTCATTTTGTCTATCCAGCTATCCTCATAAAAATAATTTACTGAGGCTGCGACAGAGGATAATAATGCATTTCCATCTTGAGGAGTAAAACAATATCCTGTTAAATTATTATCTCTAACATGTAGTGATTCTTTTGCGATAATTCCATGTGATAATAGTCTTCCGTGATAACCATGATCTCTCCCAAATGAAAAAACTTTATTTGTGGAGAGTTTCTCAGTGGACATTAAAAACTCACTTATCTCTAAGTCATCTAAAATATTTTCTAAGTCAATATTTTCTTCAAAAGATAAATTAAACCACAAAGTATGCATGTATTGAGTTGGTAGTTTGATTGCTGAAGAAAATAGATTTAAATCTTTTCCTTCTTGTTGAAATAATTCAAAAACGTCTCTTGCATGATGGGTTCCAAATTCGTGATTGTCATGTTTTGTAATTGTTGGGGAAGGTGAAAATGAATCGTTTTGGGAGACATCGTTAGCTCTTCTCAAACAAACAAAACGTCCTTCACTTAGATCTCTGTTCCTATCTAAGGCAAACGTTTTTACTATTGATGCAATATTGTGAGTATTGCAAGATGCTATTAAATATTTATTCTGTTCCTGATTCAAAGAATCATTATTTATGCCCCATGCAAAGAAAGGACCAAATCCATGTTCTGAACCTTGTGCCATAAATCTTTTTTCACCATTTAGTTTTGAATATATTTCCTCCCAGTTTTTGTTACCAGCTGGAGTACAGTCTATAATTACCTGGCTATCCTCATAACTTTTTTCAACATCCTCGACATTAAATCCCATAGATTTAAAATCTTTTGTTACATCATTGGTGGTTACAAGATTTGCACCCTTACGAATTAAAGCTTCAACTTTTCCCTGTTCATCGGTCAGAGGGGTTCGTTTAAAGAAGTTGACGTTATCAACACCCAGCTCTTCTTTATGCTGAGCAAGTAGACCAATTAGTGGCTCACCAATTGTTCCTGTACCGACGACTAATATATTTTTATTCACTATATTAAGATAAGAATATCAAACATGATGAATAATAAACTCATTTATCAATTTTCCCCCTCGAATACAGACGGTGACAAATCTATGACTGATTTGCTGGGAGGTAAGGGAGCAAATCTTGCTGAGATGTCATTACTTGGAATTAATGTCCCTCCCGGGTTTACTGTTACAACAGAGGTCTGTAATTACTTTATGAAACATGGGAATGTTCCAGATAGCTTCGATGAAGAGCTAAAACAATCATTAAAAAACTTAGAAAAGACTACCAACAAGATCTTTGATTCAGATGAAAAACCTCTTTTATTATCAGTTAGATCAGGGGGTAAAATTTCAATGCCTGGAATGATGGATAGTATCTTGAACATTGGAATTAATGATAAAAATCTTGAAAGTTTATCCTCTGATTTCAATGATGAAAGATTTGCTTTGGACTCATACAGAAGACTTATTCAAATGTATGGGAATGTTGTTCTTAATATTGAAATGGATAGATTTGAAGCAATATTAGACAACAAAAAAAGGATTGATGGAGTTGAGAAAGATAATGAATTTAATCCAGACCAATTACGGTGGATAATTGATGCATTTAAAACAACAGTAGAGAGATTTTCAAAAAAATCATTCCCACAAGATCCAAATATTCAATTAAATGGGGCTATTGAGGCAGTTTTTAAAAGTTGGTCAAATAAAAGGGCTGTAACGTATAGAAAAATTAACAACATCCCTGATGAATGGGGTACTGCTGCAAACGTACAGTCGATGGTATTTGGAAATTTAAATGAAAAATCTGGAACGGGAGTTGCATTTACCAGATTTCCATCAACTGGAAAAAACAAACTATATGGTGAGTATCTTATGAATGCACAAGGTGAAGATGTAGTTGCAGGGATTAGAACACCTTTTCCAATTGGTAAGCATGAAAAAAATACTCAGCCATCTCTTGAAGAAGTCAATCCAGCTATGTACAAAGAGATTAAATATATTGCAGATAAATTAGAAACGCATTACAAAGATGTTCAGGATATTGAATTTACAATTGAAGATAGTGTTGTTTACATTTTACAGACAAGATCTGCCAAAAGAACAGCTCAAGCAAGTGTCAAAATTGCAGTAGATATGCATAATGAAAATCTTCTTACTAAAGAGGAAGCAATAAATATGGTTGATGCAAATCAAATAACTTCCGTTTTACACCCACAATTTAAAGAATCATCTGAAAGAGAGCTTTTTGAAAAGGGATTAAATGCTTCTCCTGGTGCAGCTGTTGGGGTTATAGTATTTGATCCTGACACAGCTGAGTTAGAAGCCCAAAAAGGAAGAAAAGTAATTTTAGTTAGAGACGAAACAAGCCCAGAAGATATCCATGGGATGTTCTCATCAGTTGGTATTTTGACAACTAAAGGAGGGATGACAAGTCATGCTGCGGTAGTAGCTCGTGGAATGGGTAAGCCTTGTGTTGCTGGAGCGGAAAAATTAATTATTGATTACAAAAATAAAACTATTTCAAACTCAAGCCTTACACTAGAAGAAGGCGATTTGATATCAATTGATGGCTCAACCGGAGAAATTTTTGTTGGTGAAATAGAAATGGAATCAGCAAAACTTTCTGATGAATTCAATACCCTTATGACTTGGTGTGATGAATACAAGAAATTTTTCATCAGAGCAAATGCTGAGACTGTAGTAGATACATCAAAATCACTTGAGTTTGGAGCAGATGGCATAGGTTTATGTAGAACAGAGCATATGTTTTTTGAAGGTGAAAGAATTTTACCAATGAGAGAAATGATTATGTCTGATAGTAAACAGGGAAGAACAAGAGCATTAAATAAAATAATCGACTTTCAGATCTCAGACTTTAAAGAAATATTTAAATTAATGAAAGAAAAACCTGTGACCATCAGACTTTTAGATCCTCCAATGCATGAATTCTTGCCTAAAAGTGAAGTCGAAATAGCAGAATTAGCAAATTCAACAGGGGTATCAACAGCATATGTTTCTGAAGTTTTATCGAGAATAAATGAAAGCAACCCAATGTTAGGACATAGAGGCGTGCGTTTAGGCATTAGTTATCCAGAAATTTACAAAATGCAAGTATCTGCAATTTTTAAAGCTGCTTACTCAATTTATCTTGAAGATAAAACTCAAGTCAATCCAGAAGTTATGATACCCCTAGTTATGAACTCGAAAGAGTTTAAAAAAATGAAAAAAATAATAGTTAGCACTATTGAAAAACTTGAAAAAGAACTTAATTATGAATTTAATTACTTGATTGGAACAATGATTGAATTACCAAGCGCGGCTTTAAATTCATCAGCAATAGGTGAGGATGCTGATTTTTTCTCTTATGGTACAAATGATTTAACTCAGACAACACTTGGCTTATCAAGAGACGACGCTTCAAAGTTTTTAGCTGAATATGTCGAGAAAAATATCTTTGAAATTGATCCATTTGTTACAGTTGATGAAAATACTGTTGGTAAGCTCATTTCTTCATCTGTTACTGATGGAAGAAATTCTAACACTAATATAAAGATTGGAGTATGTGGTGAACACGCAGGAGATCCTAAGTCTATACAATTCTTTAATTCATTAGATATAGATTATATATCATGTTCACCGTACAGAATTCCTACAGCTCGACTAGCGGCCGCACAAGCTCAAATTTCAATAGGATAAACACTCACAAACTATCTTTTCGTAAGATATAATCACATTTATGAGTTATAAAATTATAAATAAAGTCGATCCAATAATTTACCTAGCATTGTCTGTCGTTGGATTTATTGTTCCGGAGCCAATTTACAAATTGTTCCTTCTAAATCCTGATGCAGTATTGTCATCTACAGAAGCCACGCTTGTGCGAGCAAATGGTGTAGGTGTTACTTTTGCAGCTCTTTTGATAGTTTTACTTGGTGGAGATGAGGAAAACGCAAGACAAGTAAATATTGTTCGTTACATTGGTGGCTTACTTTTAATTGGATTTGCTGTATTCACAAACTTTAATGGATTTTTAATATTTGGAGTTACTGAAATTGCACTCGCTTTATATACTGGCAGGCAATTAAGACCATCCTCTGGTAGCGATAGTTACACTCCAAACGTCGAAGATTAAAAAAAATAATCTAAGTTAAAAATCTGTAATTAGTATTGTCATATGATTTTAAAAGATAAAACTTTCCTAATTACTGGAATTTTGACCGACAAAAGCATCGCTTTTGCATCGGCAAAGATTGCAATCGATAATGGAGCAAAAATTATTGCCACAGGCTTTGGGGAAGGTTTACGCATAACGCAAAGAGCAGTAAAACGTCTTGAAAGTAATGTTGAAGTTTTAGATATGGACATTCAAGATACTCAACAAATTAAAGAAGTAGTTGAACATATTAAAAATAATTATCAAAACCTTGATGGAATTTTACATGCTATTGCATTCTCTCCAGTTGAAGCAATGGGTGGGAATTTTTTAAATACTAGTGTTGAAGATGCAATAAAATCTTTTGAAGTTTCAGCTTTTTCCTTAAAAACTCTAACTAACGAGTTTTTACCTATTTTAAATGAAGGATCTTCAGTGGTAGCTATTGATTTTGACAATTCACAGGCATGGCCCGGTTACGATTGGCAGGGTGTTGCAAAATCTTCCTTGCAATCTATTGTTAGATACCTAGCTTTTTATGTTGGTAAAAATAAAGTAAGAGTAAATGCAGTTGCCTCTGGACCTTTAGCTACGACAGCAGCTAAAAATATACCTGGTTTTTCATCAATGAATTCAGAATGGAATACTAAAGCACCTTTAGGTTGGGATACAAAAAATGCTGAACCAGTTGCGAAAGCCATCAATTTCTTACTGTCAGATTATTCTGAAGCCATAACTGGTGAGATAATCC
>FUFK010751977.1_pt1 | contig 10227 bp, 10 predicted proteins | sample 1021851 | NCBI WGS metagenome assembly FUFK01 (sample SAMEA51879418, study PRJEB19060) | metagenome
TTGGTTATACTGGCTAAGGAGTTTAAATGGCTAATACTACTTCGGGAACAACTACGTTCGACAAAACTTTTGCTATTGATGAAATAATAGAAGAAGCTCACGAACGTATTGGTCTACAAAATGTAGCTGGTTATCAATTAAAATCNGCAAGAAGATCTCTTAATATNTTNTTTCAAGANTGGGGNAATAGAGGTATTCANTATTGGGAANTNGNNGANNNTAANNTTGATTTAATTGAAGGACAATCAGACTATGATTTTTTTAGATCAAGTGATGATGGAACAAGTGCAACCACAACTGCACCGGCAAGTGTCTACGGAATGTCTGATGTATTAGAAGCACAATTAAGATCCAATAGAACACAAACAACACAAGCAGATTCTCCGATGACAAAAGTAGACAGATCTACTTACGCAGGATTTTCAAACAAACTTTCTAAAGGAACACCTAATCAATATTGGGTTGAAAGATTTGTGGATAAGGTAACTATACATGTTTACCCAACACCAGACTCTACAAATGCATCAAAAGATATGCATTTTTATTTTATAAAAAGAATTCAAGATGTAGGAGACTATACAAATGCAACAGATGTTCCATTTAGATTTGTTCCTTGTATGGTGTCAGGACTAGCTTATTATCTTTCACAAAAGTATAAACCAGAATTAGTTCAAGCTATGAAATTAATGTATGAAGATGAATTAGCTAGAGCTTTAGCAGAGGATGGGTCAGCTTCGAGTACATATATTACTCCTAAAGCTTATTACCCAAGCACATAATGCCAAAGTACGCATCTGGAAAATATGCTAAAGCCATATCAGATAGGTCAGGTTTAGAGTTTCCATATAATGAAATGGTTAGAGAGTGGAATGGATCTTTAGTTCATATGTCTGAATACGAACCAAAACAACCACAATTAGAACCAAAGCCAATGAGTGCTGATGCAATATCACTTGCAAATATAAGACCTGCAAGAACAGAAAACCCTGTATCTTATTTTTTACCTGTAGATGCTTTTGAAACTTACGCTGCAAGTTCTGGAGTTATAAATGTAACAGCTCCTGGTCACGGATTAACAACTGCAACAACATATAGATTTAGAGGACAACCAACTACATCACCAGGAACAGGAAGTCCAACAAACGCTGTCTTTGCTTATGCAAACCCAGAAAATTTTGATGGTATATCTGGATCTAATATTGCAAAAGCTGCCGGTTATACAATTACAACAGGATTATATGTAGATGATGCTAGAGTTTCTACAGACTACGCTGTAGCAAATTTCTTCTTCTTTACAGTTGATACAGATACTGCTACAAAAGGTGGAGTATCAGGAGGAGGATTAGGATGTTCAATTGGACCCGTTACATTGAGTGCATAAAAAGTTGGTTTGTTAAAAAACCAAAAGCAGAAGTAAAAACTGTTATAAATCGTAAGCTAGAAAAAATTCTTAGAAAACATAAAGGATCTAAATAATGGCAGGATTAAGTGCATCAGGATTAAAAACACAAATAAAAAGTTACACTGAAACAGACTCAACTGTTTTATCAGATTCTGTTTTAGAAAATATTATTTTAAACGCTCAATATAGAATTATGAGAGATGTTCCTATTGATGCAGACAGAAAACAACAATCAGGTAATTTAGTTGCAGGACAAGAAACAATAAATGCTCCTGCTGGATGTTTATTTATTAGAGGTATACAAGTCTATGATTCAAGCTCTGTGCTTACTGGAGCTAATACTTGGTTAGAGAAGAAAGATGTTACATACTTACAAGAGTATCAACCGATTACAGGCACAGCTGCAGCGCAAGGTAAACCAAAATACTATGCTATGTTTGGTGGTGCTACAGGTGAAGCAGATACTAATTCAGGGCGTATATTTTTAGCCCCAACACCAAATACCACTTATAAATTTAGAGTTCATTATAACAAGATGCCTGCTCTTTTAGAAAACGATGATACCAACTATATCAGTTTAAACTTACCAAATGGCTTATTATATGCTTGTTTAGCAGAGGCTTACGGCTTTCTAAAAGGCCCTATGGATATGTTGACACTTTATGAAAACAGGTATAAACAGGAGATACAGAAGTTTGCTAACGAGCAAGTTGGAAGACGAAGAAGAGATGACTATACTGATGGTACAGTCAGAATACCAATTAACTCAGCAAACCCGTTATAGGAGATAAAATATGGCAAATACATCAGCAATCTGTTCAAGTTTTAAACAAGAACTTTTACAAGGAAAACACAACTTTTCGTCATCAGGTGGAGATACTTTTAAAATTGCACTATTTGATAGTGATGCAACTTTAGGTGCTTCTACTACGGACTATTCAACTTCTGAAGAAATTACAAACACATCTGGATCTGCGTACACAGCAGGTGGAGCAACTCTTACAAGATCAGGAGTTTCTTTATCTTCAACAACTGCGTTTACAGATTTTTCTGATGTAACTTATTCTTCTGCAACGTTCACAGCAAACGCAGCTTTGATCTACAACACAACAACAGCAACTGGAACAGGTACAACTGATGCAGTTTGCGCGATTGCTTTTGGTGGAGATAAAACTGCAACTAACGGAACGTTTACAATTCAATTTCCTACAGCAGACGCTACAAACGCAATCATAAGATTAGCGTAAGGAGGACTAGATGTCCGACGTATCTTCAGGATGGGGTCGATTCACCTGGGGCCAAGCTTATTGGAACCGTGATGCATTACTCGCAACTGGTTGGGGTGCAAAAGCATGGAATGATGGTGAGTGGGGTAATCTCGCTGATGAAACAGTTTCGTTAACAGGCGTATCAGCTACATTTTCAATAGGATCAGGAACAAGTATAACAGCAGCAGCTGTTGTTGAACCTACAGGAGTTTCATTCACAGGATCTGTTGGTTCTATATCACCAGTAATTCCAAAAACAGTTGAGTTGTCAGGAGTATCTTTTCAATCGACTGTTGATTCATTAACTACAACAGCAGATGCAAACGTTGCTATGACAGGCATATCTTCAACTTTTGCAAACGGTGTAATTACACCTGCAGATCAAGTTATGGGCCTAACGGGTCAGTCAGCTACTTTTTCTCAAGGAACTGCAGTTGCACCGAACGAAGATGTAACTTTAACTGGTCAAGAAATAACTTCATCTCAAGGAACAGCGATAGGATTTGGTGGTAGTATTGTTTTTCCAACAGCACTTACTATTACATCAGCACAAGGAACAGCGATTGCTCCAAACAACTCACAAACGTTATCAGGTCAACAAGCAGAGTTTTCTGTTGGATCTCTTGTAGGATTAGGTTCTGCAGTTGCAGATTTAACAGGTGTTTCTATGACAGGATCAGTAGGCTCATTAACCATAGCAGATCAAGTTATGGGTTTAACTGGAGTTTCTTTTACAGGTTCTGTAGGATCAATAGATCCGGCAGATCAAGTTATGGGTTTAACTGGACAAGAGGCTACAGTTTCGGTAGGAATACCATTTATTAAAGCTTATGCAGATATTGACACAGGAAGTAACACGTCATATAGTAATATTTCAACGGGTTCGAATACATCTTATTCGGATGTTGCAACTGGCTCAAATACAAGCTATAACGACGTAACAGGAGAAGCAGCTTAATGGCATCGACATATACACCTCTCGGTATTGAACTTCAGGCAACTGGTGAAAATGCGGGTACGTGGGGTACAAAGACAAATACTAATTTACAGATTGTAGAGCAGATAACTGGTGGCTATATAGCAAAGTCTATTGCTGGTGGTGCACAAACAACAGCTCTTGCAGTTAGTGATGGATCAACTGGAGCAGAATTAGCTCACAGAGTTATAGAATTTACAGGCACAATTACAGGAAATCAAATAGTTACGATTCCTCTAGACGTACAAACTTTTTACATTTTAAAAAATTCAACTTCTGGTTCTTACACAGTACAATTTAAATATACGTCTGGATCAGGAAATAGTGTTACTTTTTCTGCAACACAAAAATCTACAAAAATAGTTTACGCAGATGCTTCTGATGGGACTAATCCAAATATTTACGAAGTATCAACTGCAAGTGACGTGGTTGACGATACATCACCACAATTAGGTGGTAATTTAGACACTAACTCTTTCATGATTGACTTTGATGATGATCATGGAATTAGAGATGAAAACGCAAACGAACAATTAATTTTCCAAACTACAACTTCTGCTGTTAATCACATTGAAATGACAAATGCCGCAACAGGCAATGATCCAAAAGTTGCTGCTGCAGGTGGAGACTCAAACATTGATTTAGCAGTAGCGCCAAAAGGATCTGGTGAAATTGTTGTTGGTACAGGATCAGCTGCTGCAACTATTACAACAAGCGGCGCATATGATTTAACTTTAGATACAAATTCAGGAACAAACTCTGGAACAATTACAATTACAGATGGAGCAAACGGAGCAATTACTGCAACACCTAACGGAACTGGTGAAGTAGTTATCGGTGGTAATACAAATCCTGGAACGTTAGTTTTAAATTGCGAAAATAACTCCCACGGAATTAAGCTGCAATCTCCGGCCCACTCAAACAATCAATCTTACACATTAAAATTCCCTACAGGTAACGTAACAGCAGATAGATTTTTAAAAGTTGCATCGGTATCAGGTTCGGGAACAACGGGTGTTGGTCAATTATCTTTTGCTGAAGTATCAGGTGGTACATCATACCAAGCTGTTAAAACTTCAGGATTTACTGCAGCAGCAGGAGAAGGATATTTTTGTAATACAACATCAGCAGCTTTTACAGCAACACTACCTTCATCACCATCTTTAGGAGACGAAGTTACAATAATTGATTACGCTGGCACATTTGACACAAACAATCTAACCGTAGGTAGAAACTCACAACCAATAATGGGAACAGCAGCAGACTTAACGGTTTCAACAGAAAGAGCTGCCTTCACATTAGTATACTCTGATTCTACTCAAGGTTGGCTATTAAGGGATAAATAATCCATGGCTGAGTATAAAGGTATAAAGGGTTTTCAAATACAAACTCGTACAGAAGATCCAAGTGACGGAATCGTTGGAGATTTTTATTACAATTCAACAACAGGACAATTTAAAAACATATCTGGCGATTTAACAGGAAGCTGGGCTAGTGGTGGAAATATGAATACTAATAGATATGGAGCTGGCACATGGGGAGTATCAACAGCTGCGTTAGCAGCATCAGGAGAATCAGGTCCACCTTGGACTCAACCAACTGTTGTTGAATCTTATGATGGTTCTGCGTGGAGTGAAATAGCAGAAGTAAATACTGGAAGATATACTGGTGCCTCTTTAGGTCAAACTTATACAGCAGCGCTTTACGCTTCTGGTTATCAAAGCACTTATGTAACAGCNGTAGAACAATGGAATGGAAGTTCATGGACTGAAAAAGCAGAAATGAACAATCCAGGTTATTCTTTTATGGGAGGTGCCGGAACAAGCACAGCTGGTTTAGCCGTTGGTGGTAATAGAAACCCTGCGGTTCCACCTAGTCCAGGCGCTAACTCTGCTCTGGTTGAATATTGGAATGGCACGGGATGGACTGAACAAACAGATTTAAATCAAGGAAGGGCTGCTCCCGCTACGGTAGGTGCAACTTATACNGCAGCTTTAGCAATCGGTGGTAATCCGGTTCCAGCAGGAAATGGTGTTAAGGTAGAACAATGGGATGGTTCTTCTTGGACAGAAACTACAGAGGTTAATAATGCTAGAGGTGGTGGAGGTGCTTCAGGAACATCAACATTAGCAGTATTTTTCTGTGGTGAGCCCTCTCCACAAGATAACAAAACAGAACTTTGGGATGGGTCAACTTGGACTGAAATGGCTGATACGTCTGTAAGCAGAAACGGAAACGTAGGTAGCACCTCTTCAAGTAGTACGTCTGCATTAGCTTTTGCATCTTCTGCATCAAACGGATCTACTGAGCATTGGACCAAAAAAGATTTTGAAATTAAGACAGTGACAACAAGTTAATTATGATTTATAAACAAGCAAAAGGAGGAAGCAACTATGGCATATAAATACTGTACAGCGACTAACTGGGGCAAAAACTTTTTTACTCACGAAGAGAGAAGACAGTTTCACCTTTCAGGTCATCCTGGTGAAGTATGGGTTGTAGGCGATAATCTTTATGGTGATCAATGGATCAGTAAGGTAAATGGTGCTATCAAGACAAAAGAAGAAGCACAAGCTATCGTTACTGGTGAAATCGAAGCGGCACAAGCAGCTTACGATTCAGAGTCAGATGATTACAAAGCTAATCACCCAAGACCAGTAGTATATAATCTTCCATAGTCTTTATCCTATGGCAAATTATTCAGATATAAAAGGATTTACAGTTCAAACTGTTTCAAGCGACCCCGCTGCGTCTGGACTTGCAGGCGGATCGTGGGCCAGTGGTGGAACAGCAAACACAGCAAGAAGATGGGGAGCACAAGGTAGTGTTGGAACTCAAACTGCAACTTTAATTATTGGTGGTNGTCCTCCTACAACAGATGCTGTAGAATTATACAATGGTTCATCNTGGACTGAAATTAGTGAATTGAACGAGGCTAATTCTNCACAGATGGGTATTGGAACTTCAACTTCTGCATTATCGGTAGGAGCTTATACTAATAATGAATCTTGGAATGGATCATCTTGGACTGAATTAGCAGAAATAAATAATCCTAGATATGGAGGTGGATCAGCAGGAGTAAGCAACACTTCCGGTATGATATTTGGTGGAGAAAATCCTTCTCCAGCAGGACCACATCCAGGTCCTTATTTTAGTGCAACAGAAACTTGGAATGGATCAGCTTGGACTGAAGTTAATGAAATGAATCAAGCAAGATATGGATTATCTAGCGGTGGAACAGTAACAGCGGCTTTAGGTTCAGGAGGTGGAGATCCAGTACCTAGTTACGGAAAATACACAGAAATTTGGGATGGATCATCTTGGACTGAAACAACTGATATGAACGAGAGAAGAATGTTAGGTGGTAGTGTTGGAATATCAACAGATCTTTTAGCAGTAGGATCTGAGCCTGGTGGAGATGATACAGGAGCCACTGAACATTGGAATGGAACAGCTTGGACAGAATTAACTGAAATAGCAACTGCAAGAGCACAGATGTCTTCTGGTGGAACTTCTTCAGCAGGAATTATTGCAACTGGAAGATTACCTCCAGGACCGGTAACAGCAGTCTCAGAAGAATGGTCATTAGCTCCAGTGACGTCAAATATGCAAATTGAAGGACAATTATATTTTAATTCAACAACAAACACTTTTAAAGAAACGATGTTTGATGTATCTGCTGGTACATGGGCATCTGGGGGTGCATTAAACAACCCTAGATACGGAGGATATGCTGTAGGCGCTAGTAATTCAGATAATTTAAATTTCTCAGGGTACACTACAACCTATGTTAATTATAATGAATCTTATAATGGAACAGCTTGGACTGAACTTGCTGAGGTTAATACTGCGTTATATAATCCTGGCGGAGGAGGAATAGTCTCAACTGCAGCTATAAAATTTGGTGGAAACAATGGATCTGGAAATAACAATAGCACAGAGTCTTGGAATGGATCTTCATGGACTGAAGTAAACGAAATCAACACTGCAAGAAGAGGTTTTGGTAGTTTTGGATCAAGCACTTCTGCTATAGGAGCAGGTGGTTATTCTACAACCACGGTTAATAATGTTGAACAATGGGACGGAACTAATTGGACTGAGATAACAGAGTTAAACGCAGCCAACACTGATTCCTATGGTGCAGGTGCGGATAGCACTGCAGGAATTATTTTTGGTGGAGGTAGTCCTCATAAAGCAACTACAGAAGAGTGGGACGGAACTTCTTGGACAGAAGTTGGTGATTTAAATTTAGCAAGACAATTTTTAGATGGAGCAGGTTTAAGTAGCACGCAAGCTTTAGCTTTTGGAGGTGAAAACCCACCACCAAATACTAATGACACAGAAGCATGGGATGGTACAAGTTGGACAGAGGTTTCAAATTTACCGTCTGGACGTGCAATTGGATCTGGAGGAGGAACAGGTCTTTCTTGTTTGTCTTCAGCTTTTCAACCACCAAGCACAGGATCAACCACAACTACTGAGTGGCAAGTAAATTTAGGTAACAAAACAATAACATCGAGTTAATTATGGCAAAGTATAGAGAAATAAAAGGCGTAACAGTACAAACAAGATCTGAAGATCCAACTGTAAATGCTGGAACTTGGTCAAGTCAATCTGGAATGAATGAAGGTAGAAAAGGTCTATCTGGTTTTGGAACTTACACAGCGGCAATAGCAGCAACAGGAAATGATCCTACAACAGTAAACAGTGTGGAATCTTGGAATGGTTCATCTTGGACTGAAATAGCTGAAGTTAATTCAGCAAAATTTTATAGAGGTAATAACGGAACACAAACAGCTGGTTTATTAATTGGCGGTGCTGTGCCTCCATCATATTCAACTGACACTGAAGAGTGGAATGGAACTTCGTGGACTGAAACAGCAGATTATCCTGCTAGTTTATATGGTATAGTTCAGGTAGGAACTCAAACTGCAGCTTTTGCTATTTCTGGTGGAACAGCTCCAGGTCCTTATACAACTGCAACAAATACTTACGACGGTTCTAGCTTTACTAGTTCTACTGCTGTCAACACAGGAAGGGCAGTTGGTATAGGATCAGGATCAACAACTGCTGCTGTTATAGCTGGTGGTACGGTCGGCGATGGCACGTCAGCGACTGCTAACACGGAAGTTTGGAATGGTTCATCTTGGACTGAAGTCAATGAATTAAACACAGCCAGAGATTTATTAGCAGGATCAGGATCTTCAAGCACAAACAGTTTAGCTTTTGGTGGTCTTTCAACAGCTCTTGCAAGCACAGAACTTTGGAACGGCACATCGTGGACTGAAGTAAATGATTTAGGCACAGGTAGACGAGAACTTGGTGGAAGTACAAATGGAAGTAACACACAAGCTTTAGCTTTTTCGGGTTGCACATCACCAGGTGCTGTGCAAACTGCAACAGAACAATGGACTTTCCCTTCAGGACCTCACTTAAACGAAGGTGATCTATTTTTATCTGGAGGCACAATCTTAAAAGGTTTTGGAAGAGCTGGTGGAATACCAACCGGCACGTGGGCAACAGGAGGATCCTTACCTGTGGCTCAATCTTATGGCGGTCAAACGGGAACACAAACAGCTGGTTTTATTTTTGGAGGATCTCACACCACACCACCATCACCTCAATTTCATACAGAATCTTACGATTATAATGGTACTGCTTGGACAGATGCATCTGCAGATGTTAATACTGGTAGAGAAAGTGCAGCTTGTGGAGGTACTTCTACATCTGCTCTTTTCTTTGCAGGAACCTCAAAAGTTGATTTAACAGAATCTTATGATGGTTCATCATGGAGTGAAACATCAGAATTAAACACAGGTAGAGACAATGCTTTTGGTTTTGGTCAAAGTAATACTGCTTCAGTATGTGCTGGAGGTAGAGCTTCTCCATCACCTGATGCAGTTGATTTAACAGAAGTTTGGAATGGATCAGCTTGGACTGAAGTAAGTGAAATGAATGCAACTAAGAAATATGGTGGTGCAACTGGAACAACCACTGCTGGTGCAATAGCTGGAGGAGGGGACTCTGGAGAAGGAGTACCAATAACTGATCAAACTGAATTATGGAATGGTACATCTTGGAGTGAAGTAGCGGAGCTTAATGTAGGTAGAGATTATGCTGGAGGAACTGGAACATCAACTCAATTTTTATTTTATGGGGGAATTAATCCACCTGGTGGTGCTGCAGTATCAAACACAGAAATTTATAACGGAACATCTTGGACAGAAATAGCTGAGATGGGAACAGCTAAAATGTATATGTACTCAGGTTCAGCAACTGGATCAGCTACTGGTGCTTTAGCAACTGGAGCAAGTCCCCCTTCAACGCTTACACAAGAATTTACAGCAGATAACGCGTTATCTACAGTAACCGTATCGTAGACTTGACCTTTATATAGAAAGGTATATAAAGACATTAGAAATGAATAAAGGAGATAGCATGTCAAAAGAAAAACGTAATATAGCTACTAAGCTAGAAACAGAGTCAAAGTATTTAACAAACATCCTAGATAAAGATGATGTTAAAAATTTTAAGAAATTAATACCCGAACTACAAGATACATGGATGAAGAAACAAATGTT
>FUFK010654254.1_pt1 | contig 10226 bp, 12 predicted proteins | sample 1021851 | NCBI WGS metagenome assembly FUFK01 (sample SAMEA51879418, study PRJEB19060) | metagenome
ATTATCTGCTGGGACAACTTTATGACCCCACCCGATAGTATCGAACCCTTCGGTATCTTGATATATTTTGTTTCTAAAACCTTCACTTAATTTTACTGATTTAGATAATTCTTCGTAACTCATGCTATTTTATACCTTTTCTTTATCACACCCTGCAAAGTCTTTGCTTGTCCAGCATGAGCCTTTGACGCCTTTTTTAAACTTTTAATTACTTTTTTAACTTTTTTCTTTTGTGCCTTTTTCATTTTTTCTTAAACATACCAATTGCGCTTGATCCTGCCTTGATGCCAAAGCTTGCTGAAATCGCAATATATAACAAATTATGATAATACGACGGTAGGTCTTGCAAAGCGATAAACCCTTGATGAACATGTTCTTGTAAGGGTGTGAATACTAAAACGGCTGGAAGTAGTAGTACAATTAATGCTACCTCATCTTTCCAGCTACCCTTCATTTGGTCTACGGCACTTTGCTCCCATGCAACTTTACCAGCGATCTGGTCCTCTTTAAGTTTTTGCGTTGCTTTGATTGTTGTAAGTTTTAATTCTTGTTTTGCTTTCTTCGTTTCTACAAAACCCTTGACGCCATCAGCGACGACGCCAAGTAAAGGTTTAGCTAATAGTTGCCACATGAAATTCTATATTGCTCCTATAATTATGATAACGATTATTGCTACAATCGCAGCTTTAATCCAGTCCTTCATACTCCAGTCAGACCACTCTTTTAAGTGTGCCCATAGATCTTGTATTAGTTTCATACAAACCTCCTTTGTCAGTAGGGTTTTATTACTTTACGCCTTTAAAAGCAACTTTTTTGATCTGCATGTTGCTAGTCTGCCCTTTTGGACCCGCACCTTTATTCTGTTTTACAACAAAAGGTGAGTATACAATAGCAGCATCAGATGAAACTTTTATATTAGGAAAAGGGTTTTTTTGTTTAACCACTTCTACTTTTGTTTTCTTAAAGTTCATTTCTTTTTACCCTTCTTTTTTGGTTTTTTCTTTTTTATCACACCACGTCCCATAAGTACATCTTTCATTGTAACTTTACCATCACCTGATAAATCAGGAAACTTTTTTCGTGCAGAGCCACCTTTTTTTAAGCCTTGTGCTCTTAATTTAGCTGTTGCTTCAGCAAGGCCACCTTTTTTTACTCTCATAACGTTTTTACCCTCCTTACCCATTAGTTTAGCCATCATAGCTGGTGATAATTTAAATTTTGATTTTTTGTTTTTACTACTGCTAAGTATTTTTTTTAACAGTTGTATTTGTGGNTTTTGTTTACGTAAAGACATTATTTTCTCGCTGCTCCATACCCACGTTTAGCTAGTCTTCCTGCTTTAGATGGTTTTTTTGGTTTTACCACGCCACCTGCTTTTAAATTCTGTGCAGGTTTTTTTAAAGAACTTCTAATACCTTTGAGTTGAGTAATACCTCTAAGTGCTTTTCGTATTAATTCGTTCAAAGCTTCTTCTGGAGCATCTGTTGCACCTTGTAATTTACCTTTAATAAAAGTCATTGATNGTTTTGAACCACCTTCTTCTTCTGCAATAGCTTTTATTTGTGCAATAAGTTGTGCTCTTTTCTTTGCAGTCATTTCTTCTAAACCTGCTTCTTTATCCTCTACTTCTTGCTTTTTTATTCTGTTTGCAGAGGCAAGAATTTCTTCTGATGTAGCATCTACCATATAAACCTCAATGTATTGTAGGCTTAATCAACTCAATAAGATCATAACCACCACGATCCATTAAATCTTTAGCCTCTTTTGCGTTAAGATGATCGTAAAACAAAACTCTAGATACAGCCATCATAGCGCCCGCTAAAAGTATACTATCTTCATCACTTTTTGAAGTATTTTTTGCTATGTACATTAGCTTGTCGTAAAAATTAGCTAGTTTTTCTTCTGCGTTTTCCATTTTTAGATATACCTGCTTCGTTTAATGCAATTGCTATTGCTTGCTTTCTAGATTTAACCTTTTTTTTCGATCCGCCAATGTTTAATTTACCTTTTTTGAACTCTCGCATCACTTTGGAGACTTTTTTCTCTCTTTTCTTCACTTGTTTTGCTTATCTAGGTTAACATTTGCACGAAGTTGCGCAATATCCTCATTAGAATCTATTTTATCTTGCGAAATTTTTGCACTTTGAGCTAATTTTTGCTGTTCAAGACCTAATTTTGCGTCATCAACCATAGATTTGCGCTGTAAGTCTTGCGCTCTAAGGTTTATTTCTTGCTGTTTGAGGTCAATCAGTGGGTCTGAGCCTTGTGATTCCAAAAATTCCTGTTCATCAGCTACCATTTCAGCTGTATCTTCTGCAATTCTTACTGCAACTGCTGTTTCTAACTCTTGTTGTACCTGCATTTGCTCTTCAGGAGATAGTTGACCACCTGCTGCTTGAGCTCTTTCTTGAATTAATGGTGCTTGTTCTTGTTCTATCTGCTCTCTTGCACGCATAGCTACATGCTCCATAATATGTGCCTCTAATGTCATCAATGCTTGAGGATTATTTTTAACAGAAGCAAGATTAAAAAATGCTTTGTGTGCTTCTATGTGAGCATCATGGTTTTGTCCTTTGAAAGCAATAAGCGGTTTACCCATAAGTAGACCAGCATTCTCTATTCCAGCGTCAACTGGTTTTGGAGTTTGCGGTGCAGGTAAAATTGTATCAATATCTTTTACATTTAATGCTTGATACATACGTCTGTATGCCTCGTACATGTTGTGCATTTGAGGTGCAGCTTGAGCAAGTTGTAACTGAGTTTGTGCTAGCGTTACACGCTGAGCCATAGAGAATATATTAGGATCCGATACAGGTATAATATCTATCTCATCACTAAAGTCTTGTACTTTGATACTAGGTATAGCATCACTAGGTAACTCATATGGATATCTTCCTGGTAAAGATTCAGCAAATATTTTCGCTAATAAATTAAATTCTATTTTTTGTGCATAGTGCAATCTCTTATGGATTGCAGACATGACACGCATTCCTCTTTCAATAAGAGCCATAGTTGTGCCAACTGGTGCATTTGCTGCGACAGTGTCACCAATCTTCTGATCAGCAACGGCTGCAAATCTAGTTCCTGCTTCAACAACAAATCCTAGTAATTGAAATAAAGTAGGATCTGCACCTTTGTAAGGTAATGGTAATAAACCTGCACGTAAGTCACCACTTGGTGCATCTACATCTCTAAACTCACCTGGTTGTATAGGGTTGTCGTCATCACGAATACGTAAACCTCTTGCTTTAAATCCAGCTGGTAGGTTAGCTAGTGTACCAGCATCTATTAACTGTCTAAGTGCAGAGGTAGCAGTTCTTGATAAACCACCAAGCATATGCACTAAACCTAGTCCATAAAATCCTAGACCTGGTAAAAACTTGTAGTGCGTGAAATATTGTTTTTTCTTTTTCTTTGGATCGTCTTCATCATAGTTTCTGTATATCGATAATACCTCTCCTGATCCTTCATCTATTGTAACAATATAGGGCACTTTAATTCCATCATCTGAATCCACACCTTCAATGTTTAAATCAGTGTGTACTTCAAGAAGCTGGTATTCTTCTTGTTGATAAGATTTTTTTACTCCTGATATTTGATCTTCTTTTTCTTTTGTAGCATCTGTATCATTGTAAGGTTTGATATCAATGTCTCGATAAAAACCTGCGACTTGTAATTTTCTAATTTCGTTTTCACTTTTTTTAATCGTGTGAGTAATTCTTTCACATGAAAACAAATCAGTAGCCATGTATGAAACATATAAATCATCAGACGATACAAATTTAGATACAGCTCTTTCTAAACTTTCATCGTAATAAATCTTTTTAAATGCTGAACCAGATAAAGGTAGATAAAATAACATTTGATCTAGTTCAGGGTCATACTCTTCCATGACATGAAGAATCTGATAATTCATAAACTCTTTTATACGTTGAGCTTGTTCTTCTTTTTGTTGTGTAATCTTGCCAAGTATTTGTGTGTTTACAGGTCCACCGCTTGGTAATAATTCTTTATAGGCTTGTGCTTGAAATTGTGTAACAGATTCAGAAAGCATAGGGTGTGTAACACCGCTAGCTCCTTGAAACGGCTGTGAACGTTCATCGTATTTAAGTCCTAGTAAATCTAAACCTTTTCTGTATGAATCCTCCCAATCTTTCCTTGAGTCTTTATCTTCTTCGTATGACTCGATTAGTTCTGAAGATATTTCTTGTAGTATATCATCATCTAAGCTTTCAGCTAAGTTGCCTGTAAATGATGTATCAATCATTCTCTCTTGCTCACCGACAATGGCACTACCATCTTCGAGTATTTCAACGTCTGGTGTAAATTTTTCTGCATTTTCAAGTTCTAAAACTTGTTCCTGCATTATCTCCTCTGTATCGGGATTTGGATTAATTCTTCTGTCAACTACCATTATGCTTCCTCAAATATATCTATGATCTCCTGATTATACACAACTCCACCTTTTTTTCTATGAGTTTTATGAGGCTGTGTACCTTCTGGCGTAAATAACAGTTTATAATGCTTNGTNCCATCAATTTCNATNNTNTCAAGCTTTGTATTATTTTCTGCAGCNATTCTTTTTAGTGCNTTTTCTACAGGTGANGTAAAGTGTTTACCNTCTGGTGTTTTTGCATCTGGTCCNCCNTAAAACTCTTCCATACCAATACCCTTCATATCCTTTGTTCTTTCAGCATAAGGTGTGTCCGTACCACCTGTTTGACTATATTTATTTTTATTATTTCTACCTGTATTGATAATTAAACCTATTGGTGCGTTAGGGTCGCTCTCTTCAAACAATCTTTTCGATCCATCTGAGAATGCTCTTTTTAACATTATTTCACCCCACTCTTGTCTGTTTTTTAATGGTAAGTTTGGAAATAGTTTTTTAAGTACAGCTTCACTTAGTTGTGTTTCAAGATTCTCCATCATCGCTGTTTCTATCATTTCAGCTTCTTGTGCCTTTTGTATAGTCTCTTTACTAGGTCTGATACCCTCAGAAGCTAACTGTTCAAACGCTCTTTGGTTNTCATCNAATCNTTTCATGAANNTACTCATCTCTTGTTCAGTTCNNAAGATNGGTCTAAACACNTCNCCGTGCCTTGCAAACAANGCAGCTACCTCTCTGTCAGCTTGATCGCCTCTNCCACCAGCGGCAACAAAACTTCTTGCGTCTGATTTTGTTTTNATATTTTTTAATGACTCACCAAAATCTTCTANTATTNTTTCTTTTAGTTTTTGNGATTGCTGTAGAAGATCAGATTGTATCTCGTCTACAAACGTATATTTTTCTTTACCGACTTTTTCAAACTCTCTAAGCTTGTTAATATCGCTTTGTAGTTTACTTCGAAATTGTTTTATTTGACGATTTAAAGCTGGATCTAAATTTTCTAAAGAACTCTCTCGCATGTTTACAGACTGTGCTATGTCAGCTGGGTTCATTGTTTCACTTGGTGGACCACCAAATTCTCTTCTTAATTTTTCATATGCTGAAGCATACAGACCTCGAAGTTGCCTATTTAATTTCTCTTGATTACGTTCAATTGTTTTTCTGTTAGCTGTTGCTAATCCTTTAATACCTTGACCAGCTGCCGCTTGAGCATCAGCTTGTGTAACTTTTTTCGGTAGCTCAATGTCAAACTCTCTTGTCCAACCAATAACATACTTATCAGGAAAGTCGTGAGCTGTTTGAGGTATCGTGCCTACGTCTTGCGGTATTTCTTCAGGTGCTAGTGTGAGCACTCTTTCCCTGTAAGTATTTTCTAAAGCTCCTTTTGGTGCACCTTGTTTATTGTACAGATATTGANTNCCATAATATGCTCTTTTAGTTTCTCCATCTAAAACATCAGATCTAAATCCATACGTTGATGATTTAATTTTTCTAAGAGGTGCTTTACGAATTATTTCCAACAGCTCAGCTTTTGGAATAGGCTGACCTGCCATTTCTTTAAGATAAGGTAGTAAAAGATTATCTTCTAATTCTACCTTTGATATATTTTTCTGTTGAAGAAAAGCCATTAAGGATATCGGATCATCAAAGACCTCTGGTGTGTTTGGGTCCATGAGCCGTGCTTCGAGGCCCGAGTAAAACTGACCCTCTGTTGCTTCTGGTGAATCAATAATAGTTTTCTTAGACTTTGGGACACCGACTGTCGTGCCTTCTGCTGTAATATCAATATCTACGATATCATCTTTTGCTTGTACCTCGTCAGCTGATCCGATTTTATTTCGTAAATTTTCTAAAAACTTTTTTGTTTTTTCTGGTAAACTACCAATGTCTGCTTTCTTTAAACCTGCTATCGCCCATAATGGCACTTTACCTAAATTGGCTAATTCTATTTCTTCCATCTGTGGATCGTCAAATACGTTGGCTTGTTGTAAGACAGAATCAGGAACGTTTATTTGATCAAATACAGCGTCTTCAGGATCACCGCCCGTGGACATACCCACTGGAGTCTTTCTTTCTGTTTCTTCTTTTTCAAAATCATCGTCGTATGCAAAACCAAGTCCTGCATAAAGAGCAAGGTTTCTTCTTAAATCTTCACGTCCTTTCTTGTCTCCCATAAATTCTTTTATTTTTGCAAGGAAGCCTTTCTCTGCAACGCTATCACCTTTTTGTATTCTATTTATAGTTCCAAATGTGCCTGGAAAAACTTGATCAAGAACTTTTGCAATTCGTGGATATTGTGTTGCTATTTTAAGAACAGCTTTTGGAAATAAAACAACGTCAGTGCCTAAACTAGCTAGGTCTGATAGAGCCTGTCTTTCAGGAGTACTTAATTGAAAATTTGGAATTATAGGCGCTTCAGGCATATTTATTTCTCTACCTGAAACTTCTTCAGCTATGTATTGAGGAGCATTAAGTAAAAAAGAAGGTGTATTAAGAATATTAATACCAACATTGGCTGCGCCTTTTGCCATGTCCGTCATGTCTGTAAATATATCTTCGTAGTCAGTTTCTACAACGGGTACTTCCTTACCTCCTATCTTTACAGTTTTGTTTTCTTCAGCCATCCTCGTACTCTAACATTTCTTCTACAGAAACTAAACCCCCATCTGCGTAACCTGTGATAGGATCTTTCTCTGATCGTATATAACCAAGAAGATTGTCTTCGCCAGTAATTGGATCAGTAATTCTTGTAGTAATTTTATTGTCTATCATTTCTTGTTCTATTCTCGCTAACTCTCTGCCATCTCTTTGATCAAGCGGTTTGTTAAGAGCATTGTAGTATTTTGCTTCTAGCTCTGGTTGTAAATAAACGTTTGTTTTTGTTGGAAGTAAATTTAAATTAACAGGATCTGTACTTCCAAAAGGCATGGCATCTGACATATATTTATTTGGTGTATCAAAGCCTCCTGTTTTCATTGCTTGGACAGTAGGGAGATCATCAAGCATTCTTACTTCAAAAAACGGATCAGGTATTACGGTGTGAAGTGTGTGAGATAATTGTGTTCCTTTTTCCATTGTTTTTTGCTTTTCTCTATATTTTTTATAGCCTTGAAAATCAGGATCTGTTTTTAAATAAAAATTATCAGAAACAGGATTAAAATAATTTACATCATTTAAAAAATGAAAAAACATATCAACATCTTCTTGCATGTTTCCTGTTCTAAAATCATTTGGTCTGCCTCTATATAAATCAAACATAAATTGTCCATCAATGTCGTCTGCAATTTTTGTTGGTACTTTATTGGGTCTGTATAAAGAAAATCTTTTTTGAACTAATTGTTTTTCAAAAGCAGATTTGTTTTGTAGAGCCTTTGGTAAAACTACTTGTGATTTTATGTATTTATTAAATAAAACTTGCCCCGCATTATTAATTTTTGTTGTAGTATTTAAAGTGCCTCTTTTTGTAAATTTATAATCAATTGCAAAATCTTTAAATATTTCTGGATATCTTTGTTTGAGTATGGGCATAACTTTTGCAAAAGAAAACTCTCTTGCAGACGCTGCAAAATAATCCTCAGCTTGTTTTGTTTTTGGATTTATTTTTTTAACAAAACCTTTTTCTCTTATAATTTCATCAACAATAGTTTGATAAGCTTTGATTTTTTTTTGTAAATCAGGTCCCTGTCTTTCAACATACGTAGGCATTTTTGTTTTTAATATTGCAGGTTTCTGTTGATTCATTAAAATGGCTTCGCTTCCAATTTTTGAATCAAGCAGCCCTTTATCTACAGATCGATCTCTTATTCTTGCAAGGACAGAACGTGAAGCAATATTTTTTAAATTCTCAAAATTTTTGTAATCTCTATTTTTTACAATAGCAGTATAAACTTGAGAATAAATTTCATCTATTTTATCTTTGACATCATCACTAATGTTTTGCATGCTTTTATCGCCTTTTTTATCGAAAAAAGTTTTTAAAGATTTAATACCAAGCGTAATTAATCTTGATTTTGGAGTTCCTTTAACTGTTTCTACCATTAGTAATATTCCCTCGGTTCTATGTATTTTGGTTCATCTATGTAATCGGATTCTAGGCTGACAAAATTACCTTGCCTAAATCGCAACAGCGCTTGTGTTGTTGAGTCGACTAAATCGTCATAACTACCATAAGGGAAAGCAGCACATTCTTCAATCACTTCTTCTGCCCAACGTTCATCTGGTGCCCATACTTGTCCTGCTTCAAAGAGGGGAGCTACGGAGTTTACACGAACGTGCTTATCATTGCCCTTACTAGGCGTATAAGTTACTACAGGAATCCCAACTTGCCGTAGCTCTTGTGTTAAAGGCATACCAGAAGCTTTGGCTTCGATCAAGATTGTTTCGGGTTCCCAGTATTTATATTCTTCTAACGCTATCTCTTTTAGCTCAGGAAAATCCCATTTTCCCTTTCTAGCAGCTAATAGTATGATGTGCGGTGGGCCGTGTTCCACGGGTTTAAATATACCCCATGTGGTTATTGCACTAAAATCTGCTGTTTCTTTTTTACTGAAAGCTGTATCGTAACTTTGTATAATGTGCATTAAATCAGGGATTCTTTCTCTACTCCACATTTTCCACCATTCTCGTTTGATAATTGCACCTTCTTCGGATGTGGGATTCTGTTGCCACTGTGCCTGCCATTTTTGCTCGGACAACGATGCTTTTACACCATCTAATTCATCAATGTTCCAAAACTCAGGCCACATAGGTTTATCTTCTAATACCGCAGGAAACTCTACTACTTCCCATTGATCTGCTTTAGGATCTGTCTGGGCTTCTAACAGTCTACCTGTCAGATCAATCTCTGACCATCTAGTCATGACCACCACTATTGTACCACCAGGTTGCAAACGCTGTCGAGGACCAGAGGTATACCACTCATACGCTTTGTTTAGTTTTGACGGATATAAGGCGTCTTGCTCTGAATGTGGGTCATCAATAATTAATAAATCTGCACCACGACCTGTTATCGCTCCACCGACACCTGCACCAAAATACTCTCCACCCATGTTTGTATTAAATCTACCTGCAGCTTTAGAATCCTCAGATAAAGATACTTTAGGAAATACTTCTTTAAATTCATCCTGTGCAAACAGGTTTCTAACCTTTCTACCAAATGTGTCAGATAACTCTGCTGTATGCGTAGTTTGTATAATTTTTAATCTAGGATTATTACCTAACATCCATGCGGGAAAAAGATGTGAAGCAAACTCTGACTTTGTATGTCTGGGAGGCATGTTAATAATAATTCGTTTAATCTTTCCACGTGAAACATCCTCAAATTTTTTTGCAATAATTTTGTGATGTGAACCTGCAATGAATTCTGGCCAAACTTTTTTTACAAATGTTAAAAAGGTGGAACGGGACTCCTCGGCCACTTTTAATTCCATTTTTCTTAATTGTAGTTTTAGAACTTCTTCCTGTAAACTTTTCATAATTGAAAAAAAGTTATAGCATATTCTGTGTCCGTGTAAAACTTAGCACTAGCAAACGCACACAGCGACCACCCAAAATGGTCGTGGTGGGGTGTCGCCAACTACTAAACCTAGTTAGTTAGCCGTTTTAAGTACCTAGATGTTGTTTGGTGATGGTAAACCTGACTGGCGTGCTGCCTGGAAGAACGGCTGGTATAGCCTGGCAGCAGGTGATTGGACATAAAAAAAGGGCAGTAAATACTGCCCTTCGTACCAGCCCTGCAGGGTAAACTTACCTGCGTGGTAAGTGTTCGGCTAGTCTTGACATGATCTTGCTACCCCAATCCTTAACATATTGTGGACAGTTAGGATCTAGGATCACA
>FUFK010039845.1_pt1 | contig 10223 bp, 11 predicted proteins | sample 1021851 | NCBI WGS metagenome assembly FUFK01 (sample SAMEA51879418, study PRJEB19060) | metagenome
AAATTATTAGGCCCCGTGGCGCAACTGAATAGCGCATCAGATTTCGGCTCTGAGGGTTGCAGGTTTGAATCCTGCCGGGGTCACTAGGTTTTTTAGCCTTGCATCGTGAATCTCTTTAAGCATAAGGGGTTCACGATTTTTATTCTTATTCTTTTTAAAATTAAGTCCACAGTTAGTCCATTTTAGTCTTTTAGTAGTACCAGAAGGACTTTTTTGAATTTCTTTTTTAGTTTCGATATAATGAGGTTTGCAATTGTATATCCTATTCCAATAAAAAACACTTTTTCACCGGTAATATTTATTATAACAATATCTGGTAGATTCATTTTCTAATTATTTAGACCGCTAATCTATCCCCAGTTGTCAGTTGATAAAAGGACATTGATAATTCACGTGTAAACCCTTATGAATACTAGGGTTTTTTGTATTCTTCCTAGAAAAATATGAAATGAGTTTTTTTATTAAGTACTAGCTTACAGCGTATTATATCTAAGTTTCTGAAAACAAACGGGACAGAACTACGCTAAATTTTTAGGGACAAATTGTGAAGTTTCGAATTATGTCCCTTTTTTGTTGCATGCCGTTACAGCTGCAACGTTAATTTGCAATACGTTTTTACTGTAGTGACGGGCGTTGTTACAGCTGCAACGTTACAATGTTGCACTTAGCGTTACACTTTTTTAAAAAAGTGTTAAGCGTTTACGTGCCGGGGTGCGCAACGTATTGCCTGTCTAAGAGGACATTTTTACAGTACCTTTTTAATTTAGTAGATAGGATAGTGAACCAGATCCCTTTGATCTACTTCAAGAATGTATATGATATCCTCTATCAATCCCGGTGGCACTTTACCTATACCTTTTTTGTTGGCTCTATGTAGTCTGTTACGAATATAATCAGAGTTATATTTCCACGGCCATAGTAATTCAAGTTCAAAAGCTAATGAACGAATACTTTGAATAGGTGCTTCACCCTGGTCTATTCTTCTATGGTCTGCAATACTTATGCACTCAGTGAGGTTTAATCTTGTTAATTGCATGATAATAATTGTTTCCAGTTCTTTCTATGTATGGGGTACCGCAGCAAATCTTTCTCGTTTGAACCTAAAACCTCAGCAAGATCGGATATAAGTTGTTTGTCTAATTGCTTGAATCCTCTTTTTTCGGCATTTGCTAAGGTTCCATGAAAACTTACAGGATTATATCTTTCCGGATACTGACTTCCTAAAATTCTACTGAGACCTCGAATACTAGCAATAGGTTTTAAACCATTTCTTTTTCTAATCTTATCTTGAGACTTAATTTGAGTTACAAGATTTAATCTAATTGGAACTTTTAAGAAATCTCTTTTAAGCTTCCTTTTTTGTTTTCTTTTTTTAGCATGAAATGAGTTATTACAGCTTTTGGAACAGTAGACAGCATCTTTTCTTTTATTGGAAATATCTTTTCCGCATACAATACAATCACGGCTATTTTTTTTCTGTTGGCTTGTAACCTCAGAATGGGACATTTTAACCGTATGTTCTAACGGGTAATTCGTGGACATCGATCTGCTTGAATGATCTTTTTTAACCCGGTTAAAACGTGGACATTTATCTGCTGCCAATTCTTTCCATTTTTTAGTTATAAGAATATCTATTTCAGTTTTAGAATTTCCAGTCCCGTATTTCTTTGTAATCTCATCTAGATGTTTCTTTGCCCTGTATCGTTGTTTCCTGTCAAATTCTTCCCAGTTCCTTTCAGCAGCATAGTAGAGAACCTTTTTTCTTTCAAACTCGTTTAAAAGCTTCCATTTTAATTTTTGGTCATAATAGATTGTGTTATTCCAGAAATTATGTAATAATACACCTAGATTAAATACTGTGGAATGATTCTTTAAACTGGATAAATTAATAATGCCATAACTTTCTAAAAACCTCATCTTGTTTACTGAAATTTCGATTCTCACAAGGTTTTTTGTTTTCCTTTTGTACTGTTTCCCCTTATCATAAACCTTAATCTTGTATTGCTGTTTTTCAATCCATTTGCCCACTTTTATACCTTGAATTTTTAAGCTTGCAAAGCTGCTATTTCCGTAAGCAACTATATTTTTTAAAAGTTCTTTGACTGTAATAGGGGCTTTTATATTTACTCCAAATTCTAAATTTCTTAGAATTGCTTTTTCTGGAATTACTTGAAATTTATTTTTCAGATCCTCTAAGATTGTTTGAAGATCTGCAAAGGTGAAATCATTGGCATTATGCTCACCGTTATTAAAATACTTGTGAAGAGATCCCTGCACCTGGCAATGCCTTATATTGTCATGTTTACGGGATGCTGTAATTATGAATGTAAGACCGTTATATTTGGCTATTAATTTATGTTCCTTAATTTCCCCGGTCTGGACATTAGTTGCAGTGTAGAAGTCCAGAAGATTACTTTCTAGCCACTCATTCCCATTTAGATAGGGTACGTCTATTTTAACACCGCAGATCAAAATTTATAGAATGAGAATTTTAGTATATTTGGAAAATAGCACTTTGCCGTGCTTCGAAATGTTTGGACGCATTATAAGAGGGCTTTTTTAGCTCTCTTTTTTTTAAATTGCCCCCACCGTTTTAATTGTAAGGGCAATTCTCTGTTGTTATGACAAAACAGAATTAATATCAAATCATGGATATTCCATAAGGATCTGGCTCGATACCCCATTTACCACAATCAAGTTTCTTTAATTTCATTTTATCCTGAAAAGGACTTAGAAGTTCTTCAGTGTTGGAGAATTCACCTCCGGGTTTTGAAGAATTAATTATACCATTCTCGATAGCTTTATTCATATTCTCAGCTATTATATTGAGCATTTGCAAAGCTTCATTTTGCTTTTTAGAGGTGGTAAATCGTTTCGATTGTTTTTCTATCTCTCGAACAGTCTCTGCTTTTAGTTTTACCTCATCACCAGAAATATTATACTCAATCAATTGATTTTTCTTTATTTTAGATAGATTCTTTTTTACCTCATCGTCTAGATCTGTTTTAAGACCTTCAAGGCTGAGTAAAATGCTTAATTCAGCGTGTGGGTAATCTGGATGATCTTTTTTTATAACCTTAGAAAAGTATTCGAAACCATTTCTGAGACATTGGTTTATAACCTCATCGTCTAGGTGTGGACGTATCTTTTTAATTGATTGAATAGCCGTTTTAATATTCTCTTCTTCGGCTTTTAACTGGCTTATTAACCTTTCTGAATAATCTTTATTTGAATAAAGAAAAACGGGCTTGAAGCTGTTCTTAGTTTTTAGTATTGGCATATTTACTTATTTAAATTATTATTTATCGTTGTCCCTGTGTAGTGGAAAGTACCGGCATATTATAATCTCCGCTTGTTTGGATCTGCTGTATAATGCTACCGGGATCATTTACATTCAATGAAATATTCCCGTTCATAAATTTTTCCTTAATTATTTCGCTATTGGTCTGTTGGGTGGAAGGAATAAAAGCAGGTGAATTTGAATTATTTTCAAAACCGTTGCTTTCACCTGGAGAATCATTAGTAGTACTTTCGGTATCACTTAGGTTTAGATTTGCTCTAATATTTTCAATAGCTTTTAAAGCAGGATCCGCGAATTTTCCAACACCCGGAATACTAGAAACCATTTCCAAAAATTGCTGCATTGGCATTAAAAGAGCATCCAGTATTACTTGACCTATTCTTTCAATTCCTGCAGATATACCACCTTCACTAAAAGCTTTTTTAATACTCTCCCAGTGTCTTTTAAAACTCATTACTAGACTTACAACAAAACCTAACGGACCTAGTAACATAGAAACTGCAGCGCCCCAGCTGTCATACTTAGCAATGATTACAGAAATAATTCCCACAAGTATCATTACGGCAGTAATTACTATTCCTATTGGATTAGCTTTCATTACTGTATTCAATACTTTCTGTGCGCCCGTCCATAGCTTTGTAGCTATCTCAATGCCTTTAATTATTCCGGCTGCTATCTTAAGTGCTAAAAAGCCAAGAAGTAAAGTAGCCATGAAACCAATTACTATATGCATATTGTCTGCAACTAGTGAGAGCATCCCGGTAACTACTGCAAGTGCAACGCTATTAGAATTGGTGGCTGTTGTAGTATTGGTGAAAGAATTCTTAACTTTTAGAATCATTTCATTTAAAGTACCTCCATTCACTGCAGCCTGTCTTTCAGCTTCTGAAGTTCCAGTAATTGCTTTAGTTAGATTTTCATATTTACCTATATTATCTAACAGAATTTTTCCAGCTTCTTTATTTTCCAATCCGAAAACCTTTACTAATGCTGTACTATCCCCGGCAATTTTTGATAATTCTCTTAACCTCTCATTAAACGGTAAAGCAGAATTAGAAACTTTATCTGTATTTACCCCAAACTTTTCAAGTTGATCGATAGCAGATTTTGGAAGCGCATCAATAGCACTCATCTTAGTTAAGATGTTTCTTAGTTTAGTCCCAGATTCAGCACCTTTAATCCCTTTCGAAGCAAATGTTTCGACAAGGGCAATAGATTCTTCCATACTAACATTTGAAGCTGCCGCACCGGTACCAAATTGTAATATTGCTTCTGAAATTAACGGTATAGCTGCAGCACCTTCTTTAGCTCCTGCAGCCATTGCGTTAATAGTTCGTCTGGACTGATCTGCAGATAAATCAAATTGATTCATTACACTAGTTAAAGAATCTGCAGAACTGGCCAGATCCATTTTTGAAGCTTTCGCTAATGTTATAACTGAATCAGTAGTTTGTTCAAGTGCATCTACATTTTTCAATAATTCAGGTTTTGAAGATCCAACTAACTCAAATGCTTTTGCTATTTCAGATCCAGATTTCCCGGATTTTTTAGCAAGGCCCATTACCCTATCCTCTAAGATTTCTGTTTGCTGTCCAGTTGCACCGGTAATTGCTTGTAGTGAAGCTAAACTTTCATTGTATTCCAAATTCCCTTGAATAGCCATATTAAACATACCGGCTAATCCAATTCCTAAACCCAATTGAGATAACCGGCCCATTCTATTGAAGGACCGGTTTAATTTAGAATTCAATCTGTCAACTGATGCAGCACCGGACTTCGCAAACTTTTTAACTCCGCCAGTCATTTTGCTTACTACAGCACTCATTTTATCGACTGCAGTAAATATTGTAGGTACTTTAACCGCTGTTGCCATTATTATTCATATTTGATTGCATTTCTTTTACCAGATCATACCAGTAAATAAGACCTTTGTGATCTATTGAATCACAATACATATTGTCTATTTCGGAAGGCGGAAAGTGAAACTCATTTACAATGGTTTTTATAATGCCGTCTAAGTTTGGTATCACTTCAATCCAACCACCTTCCGCTATAGAAAATTTGCACTTAACTGTTGAATAACTGTGTAATCCAGTTTATTGAACTTGTCTAAATATCCTTTGGGCTGGCTTATAATAAAGGCAGTACAGGCTAATGCATATTGAAATGAATCTTTACTTAGATTTAGCCCTCTGGATAGATTTGCCAATTGTGAAGGTTTAATTCTTGTTTTGAACTTCACCTGGTCTAACAAAACCTCCTCACTTTCTTCACCCTTTAATGATTGGGTTAGTTTGTAAATTGGTTCATCACCTTCCAGAATCAAATTTCCGCTTTGAATGGCTTGCAATAATAATGGATGGTCTTCTTTAACCTCAGCTTCTTTTACCGGTGTTAAAGAATGTAGACTTAAAAATGCCGTTAACTCTTTTAAGGCAACGTCTTCACTAATTTTAACTGTTTTTGTACTCATGTTAATTGATATTTAATTATTGATTATTCATTTTTAAAATGTTCATCTATTGCCGCATCGATTTCTTCTAATTCTTTAGCATTTTCTGAAGAATAGATCTCATCATTTTTTTTGCTCATGGTGTGATTTGAACTTTGCTTTCCGGCTTGCATTCCAGCTGTGAAAATTTGATTAAACACTTCTGGGAATTCGTTCTTTAGTTTTTCTACGGTCATTGGTTTGTTTTCTATCGTTGAATTTATTTTTTGGTTATTATCATCATATCTAGTGATTGAATTCTCCCAGTTATCTTCAGATATGCCTAAAACAGCTAGAACATCACTGTAAATGCTATTATCAATTATTAAAACAGATCCTTTGTCTATGCTTTCAAAATGAGCAAGAAGAATATCTTTGGAAGGATATTTTTCAGGGTTTTCTTTTGATAGTATTTCAGCTAAATTTTCAAGACCTATAGACATATTTTTATTATCTATTTTATCGATTTTTGATATGCTTATAAAGTGCCTTAGGCCCATATTGGATTTAATCATTTGCGCTCTTTTTAAATTTTGACATAGTTTCGTTTTTATTATTTCACCTCAGCAAATAGAATTCTAGCTATAGGTTTTTAAACCAATAGAGTTTAAGGTTGTGGATAAAATGGTTTAGCTTAGTTTTTTAGCTTATAGCTTAATTAGTGAAGATGCTATTTCAGATCTCTTATAGTATATTTTACCAGATAAGCCGTAAGATTTTAGCTTACCTTTCTTAGTCCATGCCCAAAGCGTACTTAAGTTTATTTTAAGCAGTTCTGCAGTCTCATTTCTAGTTAGATATTCTTCTGGACTTTGTGGTTTTAAATTGTTTTTTAGATCTTTCAGGTAGTTTTCCATAGTGGATAAACTACTTTTCATAAAGTCTAATTCTTCAGTGGGGATAACTGATACTTGATAATTTGACATAACTAACTAAGTTTATAACTTATACTTTGTTTTTCTTATGTCAAATTTGAGGTAGGATGTGTATTCTCTTGAATACGAAATTGTATTAATTTCAATACAGGATTAGTTTTTATAATTTATTTCAATTTAAAAATCTTGTCTTTAATCCTATTATAATTTTTGATTCTATTGTTATTTGAGACTGATTCTAAAGTTTTAAGTTGGTCTATGTCAATATTATAATTTGAAAATACTGTTTTAATTTCATAATGCGTTACAGAATCATAAATGAGCTCTTGAGACTTCATTATCCGGAAAATAAAACTGCAATCTGAAACCGGTGGTTTAGTGCTATTTATTTCAATTTCCTCAACTAATTCTTCAAATAAATCAAAGCCTTTTGAGTTTTTAAAAATTCTAGGGTATTTATTTTCTGAAATGGAATCTTCAATATTTAAATAATCAACCGGAGTTTCAGAAACTTTAATAAATTCTTGAATTTGATGTTTAATTTCCGAACATTCCGGAAGAAAGGAAGAATCCTTTTCAGCGTTTAAAGCAATGTCAATTCTTTGATTTAAATATTCAATTTCTTCTAATTTTTCTAGATAATTATTTTCTTTCAAATTTCCTTTTGTCGTAATAACATATTCATTCAATGTCTTTAAAACATTTAAATACTGTTTAAATACAACTGGTGCAACTCTATTGCACATTAGAAAGCCTATGGTATCATTAACCTTTTCTTCTACCTCTAAACAAAATTGAGCAGTAGAAAATAATTGATCTTCTTTGAAAGTTTTAGCATCATTCGCCTGGTGACTTAATGCTTTATCTTTTAAATAGTATAGCTGCTCAATACGATTTGAGATAATTGGTTCAAAATCTCCATAATTGGTGCCGGAATCATTCATGTATAATATATCATTGAAATTTTAATTATTGCTTCGGCAAAAAAAATGTTTCGAATTATCATCACATACACCTTTCAACTACTTTATAAATTTGAGCATTTTCAATATTTAAAATTTCATTTATTGGTTTTAAGTCTTTATTTCTGCTAGCACATTCGATTGTATTTTTCTTACTATCGTAGGATATTATATCTCTATGTAATAGATCCTTAGATTTAATTATATAGCCATAATCATTTAGAGAAAGTTCTTTTTCCCATTCATCAAGTGGTATTTCTTCACAACCGACAATAGCTCCAGTTGGAGTGTCATTTATTTTGCCTGAATTCATTTTTTCAGTTAATGATCTGAAAGCTATTTGAGTTCCTTCAAAGGATCTGTAATCAAAATTAATTAGTTCCATAGTATTTTTAGTTTTATCCATGATTTAAATTTTAAAATTATATCGTATAATATTATTATTCGTTAACTGCGTTTCTTACTACTTCCAATTCAGGTTCCTTTCCTTCTTGATGCGCTAATTTTCTCATTTCCTTAGCTAAAGACAGTGCGTTTTGATTCCCGGTTTTTTGAACATACCTTAAGAATTGAACTTCGGAAGCATGACCGGTGGCATTAATTAATAATGCTGTATTTATTTTACCATAGTAATTAGTGGCAAAACTTCTACGGCCAATATGAGTGCTAACGGCTTTATATTTTGGCATTTCCTTTAGTTCATAACGGTTAGTCTCAGAGTTCTTTTTTTGCGCCAAAACAGGTTTGTTTATTTTGGCTTCTTCGCAAACATCCTTTATTAGTCTATTATAAATAGCTTTGTTGCTTTCAACATTCTCTGAGAATATTGGAGGGAATTCACCGTTTCTTTTATCTAAAATTTTTATTACCTCGTCTGTTAATGGAATGTAGACTGGTTTTCCTGTTTTTTCCTGACTTATATCTAGAAAATACATTCCTTCCATTTTCTTAATATCATTTTTTGAGAATCGCAAAAAATCAGATACCCTTTGAGCAGTAAAACATGAGATTATTAGCCAATCCCTTGCAATATCTGTAGCTTCATCTTTTATTTTTGCTTTTTCAATTGCTTTTAATTCCGTGAAGTCTAAGTGAATATGATCAATGTTTTTATACTTATTTCCTTTGGTTATAAGTGATAAATCTAGGTGGGTAATTATGCCATTTTCACGGGCATGATTACAAACTGTTAAAACCACCTTTATAGTTTTAATAGTAGTATTATGTGCGTACCCTTTCATTGTACACCACCTTTTAAGAGAACTGGCAAAAACTTTGTTTACCTCCCTAATGTAAATGGTCCCACGTTCATCTTCGTATTTTTCCAGTCGATGCTTGAATACTTTTAGTTTCTTTACGGTAGAAGGCTTTAGGCTTGTTTTTTTATCTTCTAAATAAAAATCAAAGTAGGAGGTTAGATCTTCCGGGATTATTTCTATTTTTTCAGGATTTAAAACATTCTTTAACCATTTTGAATTAATAATTTCATATTCTTTTTTATTAATTAATTTCTGATTAACAAGTTTCTTCTTCTTATCTAACTTTGTCTTTAGATCTTCCAGATATTCCTTTTCTTGATAAACTTTCTTTTTTGTCTCTGCAGAAGATCCAGACTTTATTTTTGGAAGTTTTATTTTTCCCTTTTCTAGAATTTTTGGATCTATAGAGAATTCGGTTTTTGCTTTAGCATCAATTCCGGTTCTATTGTTCTTGTCAAACTTGCCCTCTCTAATTCTAATGTAAATTGGAGCCGGGTTTTTTTTGGATTGCGTGAAGAATGAAATAGCCATAGAGCCGGGTTTTTATATTTGGACAAATCAAAAATATAAAAGTTAGTCCACAGTTAGTCCATAAAATTCAAATAATTTAAAATTGATTCAAATTGATTCAAATTTGAATTGGATAATTTGAATGCCCTTTAAATATTGAATTTGTAGACTTTTTGAGGGTTTTCGATAGATTTATAAGTTATTAACTTATTTATTTAAATTGGATAATTTGAATCCTGCCGGGGTCACAAAGAGAATCCGTAGAGCATTTGTTCTACGGATTTTTTATTTCTGTTACTTCTTCAGCAGAATATTTGAAATACATACATCTATTGAAGCCTACATCTTAAATTTTCCGAAGTGAAACTACCAAATAGTAATAAAAAAGCCAGATCGGATATTGCGAACCGACCCTACTCAGTTAACAAATCCCATATGATCTGGCATTTTATAATGAACTGAAGAATTTTAAATCCTTCAAATCAATATGACCGCAATGTATAAAAGTTTCAACATTCAAATTATGGATAACCGTAATTGAATAGTGATAACTTGCAAAGATTACTATTTTTAAAGTATCCTATACGAAAATATATAATATTGTGAATTCTCAATCTGAATCATTAGCTTATTTGCAAATTTGATATTTTACATCTCCGGTACCATTTAATCTTCTTTCATTCTAGCTCTGCAATGGCTTTGACACAGAACTAAAAAATTCTACAAAGTTCTTAGAATTAGTTTGAAAATTTTTGATTTATTTAGACAGTGGCGTTAAACATTCTATAAATAGTTTCCGAAGCCTTAGGTATCCGATACTTTAGC
>FUFK010048237.1_pt1 | contig 10223 bp, 11 predicted proteins | sample 1021851 | NCBI WGS metagenome assembly FUFK01 (sample SAMEA51879418, study PRJEB19060) | metagenome
TTCATCAACTCGCCCCGGCTTCTCGACAGGCAGCTGCGGATGAAGGCGCGCCCGTCCCTGCGGTTTGCCGGCCAGATCACTGGCGTCGAAGGTTATATCGAATCTGCCGCCATCGGCCTGATGACCGGGATCATGGCCGCCTCGCAGGCGACCGGCACAGAATGGGCACCGCCGCCTGTCGATACCGCGCATGGCGCTTTGCTGGCGCACATCACCGGCGGCGCCGATGCCGACACATTCCAGCCGATGAATGTGAATTTCGGCCTGTTTCCGCCGATCGAACTGGTGGTGACGCCAAACGGCAAGAAGCGCAAATTGCGGGGACGTGAACGCAAGGCTGCCTATGCCAGCCGTGCGCTGGCATCTTTCAGCGGCTGGTCGTCGGTGACGAAGGCCGCCTGAAGCCAAACCGCCAGCCAACCATGCGCCAGGCCATGAGCGGGTCATCNTGNGANNCNCNGGNNNCGCGNCGATGGCGGACCAGCATCCCGATCATCCATAGCCACCGTCCCTCGGCCGTTGCGAGAAGGCCAAGCGCCTCGTCTCCGATACGCGCGTCAGGATCGACAAGCGCCCGTCCGACCTGGCGGGCCGCCTGTTCCTGTGGTGGCAGAAGCGCACCGAAACAATCTGCCCAGCAGTCGCCCCTTGCATTCGGGGAATCTTCAGGCGATGNGGACAGCCGNTCCTGCCAGAGNTCCATCTGGGCNACGAGATCGGCTGATGCGAGCGAACCTCGATCCANATGATCCAGCAANCGCTCCATNAACGGCACTGATTCTCCAGATGCGTTCTGTATAGCCTCGACCCACCATTGCAGCCGAATGGCCGCCAGNATCGGCTCGGAGGCGAGTTTCATCGCGGTTTCCGCCTCGATGGCAAGGCTCAGCNTGTCNGCAATCAGGTCACGGGAGGCGGCGGGNGCGAACAGCAGNGNAAGCGCAAGATCCCGGTCGGTCTCGCGCAGNGCCTGCCAGCCGCCNCTCATGGCAGGGCGACAAGCGCGGCNGCAGCGGAACGCCCTTCGCTCATCAGCACGTTCCATGTCCGGCAGGCAGCCGCCGTGGACAGAACCTCAAAGGCAACCCCGTGCCCGCGGAGCGCGTTTCCAAGCTCGAAAAACGGGTGCATGGGCGCTTCGCCGGCACCGAGGATCAGCAGGGGCGGCGGCACATCGCCCATCAGGGGAAGCAGATCGCCGGCACCAAGCTCGTCAATATGCGCCGGAGGGTTCCAGGATGTTGCCTGGCGCGGCAACAGGAACAGATCGCCNNCATACCGCTCCTGCGATACGCGGAAACCGCCGTCACCATAGCCATGGATCAGCTGCAGATCACTGCCGTCGCCGAAGGTCTTGACCTCGACCATGCCGGGCTCAGCCCTCCTCGCGCATGACGCCGGGGTCCTCGTCCTCGTCGAGGTTCTTCTTCAGATCGAAGAAGGCCAGCATGCCGACAGCGACGAAAATCGAGGAATAGGTTCCGATCAGCACGCCCCACATCATTGCCAGCGCGAAATCACGAAGCACCGCGCCGCCGAACAGAACGATGGCAAGAAGTGCCAGCATGGTGGTCACCGAGGTCATCACCGTGCGGGACAGCGTCTCGTTCAGCGACATGTTGAGAATCGCTGGCTGTTCGTAGGATTTGTAGCGGCGCAGGTTTTCCCTCACGCGGTCGAACACGACCACCGTGTCATTGATCGAATATCCGGCAATCGTCAGGATCGCGGCAACGGTTGCCAGGTTGAACTCGAAACTGGTCAGGGCGAACAGGCCGATGGTCGTGAGAACGTCATGCGCCAGCGCCAGAATGGCGGCTATCGAAAACTGCCATTCAAAGCGGAACCAGATATAGACCATGATCGCGGCAAGCGAACAGATCACGGCGAGGATGCCCTTCTCTGCCAGTTCCGCGCCGACGGTCGGGCCGACAAATTCGGTCCGGCGCACATCGTAATCGGCGCCTAGCGTCTTTGTGATCAGCTCGATGGCGGCGATCTGCGCCTTTTCGTCGCCATCCTGCCGCTGAACGCGGACAAGGATGTCGGTCTCGCTGCCAAAGCTCTGGAGGCTGATGTCACCGAGGCCGAGGTCATCAAGGTCCGAGCGCAGCCCGCCGATTTCGGCCGGCCCTTCGGTATTGCGCGCCTCGATCAGGATGCCGCCCCGGAAATCGATACCCAGGTTCAGGCCGATAATGGTGAACATCGCGATCGACGCCGCCACCAGAAGGCCCGAGAAACCGAGCGCCGACAGGCGCAGCTTCAGGAAATCGATCTTTGTTTCGCTTGGTACGAGTTTCAGCCGCATGGACCCACTCCTAGAGAACCAGCTCGCGCGGACGTTTCCGCTCGAGCCAGATGATGATCAGCATCCGGGTCACCATCACGGCGGTGAANAGTGAGGTAATGATGCCGATGGCGAGAGTGACTGCAAATCCGCGGATCGGTCCGGAACCAAAGCCGTACAGGAACAAAGCCGCGAANAGGGTGGTCAGATTCGAGTCGATAATGGTCGAGATCGCNCGCTGGTAGCCGCCCTCTATNGCCGCCATGACATTCCGGCCACGTCGCAGCTCTTCGCGGATCCGCTCAAACACCAGGACATTGGCATCAACCGCCATGCCCATGGTCAGCACAATGCCNGCGATGCCCGGAAGCGTGAGCGTCGCCTGAATAAAGGACAGTGTGCCAAGGATCAGCGTGATGTTCACGGCAAGCGCGATATTGGCAAGAACGCCAAAGAAGCCATAGCTGAGGATCATGTAGATGATCACGAGCACCAGCCCGACAATCGCGGCCACCTGGCCGGCCGCAACCGAGTCGGCACCCAGGCCAGGGCCAATGGATCTTTCCTCCATCACGATCAGCGGCGCGGGAAGCGCTCCGGCGCGCAGGATCAGCGACAGCTCGTTCGTCTCGGCAACAGTAAAGCTGCCGGTGATCTGGCCATTGCCGAAAATCTGCGACTGNATGGTGGGCGCCGAAACGACCTTNCCATCAAGCACGATTGCAAATGGCCGGCCGATATTGGCACCTGTCACCCGGCCGAATTTCTTCGCCCCTTCGGCGTTCAGGGTGAAACTCACCGCCGGCTGGTTGTTCTGGTCGAAACTCGCCTGCGCGGTTTCCAGCAGCTCGCCGCTGACCATAACCCGCTTTTCGACGACGAAATACTCGCCGTCATCGCTGTCACTNGGCAGCAGGACGGTGCCGGGCGGCACCCGGCCGCGTGNCTTTGCNTCAANCCCGGTGATCGAAGTGTCGACAAGCTGGAANGTCAGCTTTGCGGTGCGGCCGAGAAGCCGCTTGATCTCTTCCGGGTCATCAACGCCGGGAAGCTGGACAAGGATGCGGTCCGCTGCCCTGACGCTGGATGACAGGCTCCTTGGTGCCGTCGGGGTCGATCCGTCGGCGGATGATCTCGATCGACTGCTCAAGGGTCGATGTCTGGAGTGCCGCAAGGCCGGGCTCGTTATATTCGATGCGGAACTCGCCGCNCTCGTCGACAATATCGACAAAACGGCTNAACTCCTCGAATACGGTGCGCGCCTCGGCTTTATCACCTGTATCGCGCAGCCTTACGCGGACCTGNGCGTTACGGACATCCAGCCCGCTGAACCTGATCTTCCTGCCGCGAAACTCCTGCCGGATGGTTTCGGCAACGCTCTCGAGCCGTTCCTCGACGACAGCGTCCATATCGACACGGAGAAGCAGGTGCGAGCCGCCCTGAAGGTCGAGGCCGAGATTGATCTTCTGGCCGGGCAGGATACCGCCCCCTTCCCGCTCAACGGGCAACAGGTTCGGCGCGGCATAGATGATGCCAAGCGCCGCCACCAGAATGACAAGGGTCTTTTTCCAGGCTTCGAACTGCAGCATGGTCGGATGCTTTCCTCAGATGGGAACGGATTGCCGGAACGTGCCGGCACGCCGGATCATTTCTTGGCGTCGGCCTGCGGCTCGGTCTTGCCGCGGACGTCGGCGATCATGGCGCGCACGACATTCACCTTCACGTCCTTGGCGATCTCCACCTCGACAGTCTCGCTGTCCTCGACGGCCCGCACGATGGTGCCGGTAAGACCGCCATTGGTGATGATCTTGTCGCCACGGCCCACCGCCGCGATCATTGCCTTGTGCTGCTTGGCGCGCTTTTGCTGCGGCCGGATCAGCAGGAAATAGAAGATGATCATCACAAGGATGATCGGCATGAGGCCGAGGCCGCCTTCGGCGAAGCCGCCGGACTGTGCAAACGCAGGTGTAATCAGCATGTTGTCTTAACTCCACATACGGGGTTTTCAGGCTGCCTGCACCATAAACACCCTGATGCAGATGGGCAATAAACATCCCTTGGAATATGTGTCTTTCCTCATGCCGGGTCAGAGTTTCAAAGGCGGTTCTTGATTGTTGTTCCGCCTGTTCGACCCTGATAGATTTCCGGCATGACAAATTCCGATACCGATTCAAAGTTTCTCGAGCATCTCGAGCGCATCGCCAATGCGCTGGAAAAGCACAGCCCGACCGACCCGACACCGGAAGACCTCGAGCCGGCCTCAGCCTATGTGTGGAANCGTGCGCGGCGTCGCCTGACACCCGTCACCAAGGTTAACCGTGTCGATCTGCGGCTGCTCTGCGGCATTGACTACCAGCGGGACACGCTGCTTTCCAACACCATCGCCTTTGTTCGCGGTTTGCCTGCGAACAATGCCTTGTTATGGGGCGCTCGCGGGACCGGAAAATCGTCGCTGGTCAAGGCTGTGCACGGCACCGTTACCGAACGGGGCATGGATTGCGCGCTTGTCGAAATCCACCGCGAGGATATCGACGACCTGCCCTTCCTGATGGCCTATCTGGCCCGCATCGATCGCCGCTTCATCGTCTATACGGACGATCTGACCTTCGATCAGGGCGACAGCAGCTACAAATCTCTGAAGGCGGCGCTCGACGGCGGCGTCGAGGGCCGGCCGGACAATGTGATCTTCTACGCCACCTCGAACCGGCGCCATTTGATGCCGCGGCAGATGATCGAGAACGAGCGGTCAACGGCGATCAACCCGTCTGAAAGTGTCGAGGAAAGCGTATCCCTGTCGGACAGGTTCGGCCTNTGGGTCGGGTTTCACTCGATTGACCAGGACACCTTCTTNGANATCATCGAAGGCTATGTGTCACATTTCGGAATCAATGCGGACGAGGCGGATGTGCGCCGCGAGGCGCTTGCATGGTCGATGGAACGCGGGTCGCGGTCCGGCCGTGTCGCCTGGCAGTTCATCATCGATCTCGCGGCACGCACCGAGACCGACATCACCAAGGCCAAGTAACGCGCAGTGGCGGATTTCAATCAACGGTTTTCGATCAGGCAATGAGCGAGCGCGGGTCAACCGGCTCGCGCGACTTGCGGATCTCGAAATGAAGCTGCGGTGTATCCACCTTGCCGGTCAGCCCGACGGTGGCAATCTGCTGGCCGGCGTCGATGACGTCGCCTTCCCGCACCATTACGTCACCGAGATGGGCATAGGCGGTGATGATCCCGCCTTCATGCTTCACAAGGACAAGCGTGCCGAATGACTTGATTTCTCGGCCGACAAAAGCAACCGTGCCGCGGGCAGAGGCGCGCACCGGCGCCCCCTCATTCGCGGCAATATTGACGCCGTCATTATGGACACCGCGCGCCGCAGGGCCGAATTCGGTGATGATTTCACCCTCGACCGGCCAGCGAAACGCGCCTGAACCGGATGGGGCGACGAACCGCTTTCGCGGGGCGTTGGCCGGCTTCTGGACCACCTTTGGTATCGTAGCCGCGGCCGTCGAAGTGGCGTCCGGCGCGGCATCAAGGACCGAGAAGTCCAGGCTGGCGGGCAGAATCAGCCGCTGCCCGACNATCAGCTCGAACGGCACCTCAAGACCGTTTGCCTCGGCCAGCTGATACTGGCTGACCGCGTAACGCTGCGAGATTGAGTAAATGGTGTCTTCCGGACCGACCACATGGGTGCGCTGCGGGGTGATCCGCAACTGCTGCCCGGCAAAGACGCTGTAGGGCGGGCCGATCTGGTTGTCCGTCACGATGGATGTCGGCGGCACGCCGTATCTCGCCGCAAGCGCGTAGATGGTATCACCCTCGCGCACCGTCACCATGCCGTCCGGTGGCACANCCTCGACCGGTTGGCGCAACGGCGCGACGATCAGCGGCGCAGGCGTGTCACGTGTCATTGACAGGTTCGGAACGCTGCACCCGCCGAGCATCAGTGGCGACAGCAACGCCAGAACNAGCAGTGGCTGAAGGAAGTGAGCGCGTGTCGGTGCCATCTGCATTCCTGTCATTTGGTTAGCCTTCAACAAGAGGGACGAACCTGACCGGCAGCAGTTGCCGCCGTTCAAACCCCTCCTCCGTCCGGCGGATGACGACCAGCGACTGTTCGCGGTCGCGCCCTTCCGGTGCCACCATGATGCCGCCAGTCTTGAGCTGATTCAACAGTGTTGCCGGGATCTCGGGCGGCGCACAGGTCAGGATCACCCGGTCGAAGGGCGCGCCTTCTGGCCACCCTTTCGCGCCATCACCAAATTTTGAAGTCACATTTGTGATTCGCAACTTCCTNAACCGGTTCTCCGCCTCGACCAGAAGCGGACGCAAACGCTCGATGCTGTATACGCGCCGGCACAGGAAAGACAGGATGGCTGCCTGATAGCCGCTACCCGTGCCGATTTCCAGAACGCGTTCACGCCCGGTCAGTTCCAGAGCGGCCGTCATGCGGGCCACGATATAGGGCTGGCTGATCGTCTGTTCGAGCGCGATCGGCAGCGAGGCATTCTCATAGGCATGCTGGCTCAGCGCCGTCGGCACAAACAGCTCGCGTGGCACGCGTTCCATGGCGGACAGGACGTCGGCCTCGACCACGCCCATGCCGCGGAGCGTCATAATCAGACGCGCTTTCTCATGTTGAAAGTCCTGCATGGTCCCGCCGGGGCATCAAATGACGCAAGCCGCACGACCCGGGCCCTGCTCTGTCACGCGTCTAGAAAGTCACGCTCTCGAGCTCGGCCTGAACCGGTTCGGCGGTGATATCCATACCCAAAGAGGTAAGCGATATCCAGCCTTCATCCATTACGGCGCGATCGCTTCCCGGAATTGTCTTGTCATGGGCCAGCATCGGGCCGAGCCGGTAGCTTCCCGGNGTCTCGCCGTCGATCACCTGATCGCCGAATTTATGCTGGTCGAGCGTTGCCGGCATGATCCCGCGCACATCCTCTGGCGCCACGGGCGGAAAATTCACATTCATGATGGTGCGCGGGGCGACACCGATCCCGAGAATGTGGCTGATAACCCGTTCGCCATGTGCGGCGGCGGCGGCAAAGTCGTCACGCGAGGTGCGCCCGTTCCGCTGGGACAGCGCAATCGCAGGCACTCCCATCAGCGAGGCTTCCATCGCCGCCGCGATGGTGCCGGAATAGAGCACATCATCCGCGACGTTCATTCCGGCATTTATACCCGAAAGCACAAGGTCGGGCTTGCGGTCCAGCACCTTGGCCATGCCCATGATGACACAGTCGCTCGGCGTCCCCGAACAGGCGAACCGGTTATTGCCGCGCGGCTCGATAATGACATCATTGTGGAGTGTGATGGCGCGTGACATTCCCGACCTGTTGCCGGTCGGTGCGATGACCCAGACATCGTCGGAAAACTTTGCTGCGATCTCTTCGAGAATGGCGATGCCGATGGCATCAAGGCCGTCGTCATTGCTGATCAGGATACGACCGACAGACACGGCGCTGGAATTCGACATCAACTCACTCCGGAACAGAAATTCAACACATCAGAAAGACCGGGCATCGGTATTGCCGACAACCGGTCACAAGGGCGAGATCACATCGCATCCCATATAGCCGTGCAGAGCCTCGGGAAGACGGACAGACCCGTCTTCCTGCTGACCGTTCTCGAGCACCGCGATCATGGTACGTCCNACAGCAAGCCCGGACCCGTTGAGGGTATGGACAAACTGCGTATTCCCGTCGGCATCGCGGAAGCGGGCCTTCATCCGGCGCGCCTGGAACGGACCGCAGTTCGAACAGGAGGAAATCTCGCGATACATGCCCTTGCCGTCATCCTGTCCGGGAAGCCAGACTTCGATATCGTAAGTCTTGCNCGCGCCGAAACCGGTGTCACCGGTGCACAGCGTCATCACCCGGTAAGGCAGGCCGAGCCGTTGCAGGATGGCCTCGGCGCAACCGGTCATGCGCTCATGCTCGGCATTGGAGTCGTCCGGGTGCGTGACACTGACCAGTTCGACCTTCGAGAACTGGTGCTGGCGGATCATGCCGCGTGTGTCGCGCCCTGCGGCACCGGCTTCTGATCTGAAACAGGGCGTGTGGGCAGTGAACCGCATCGGCAGCTGGTCAGCCTGCCAGATTTCATCTGCCGCGATGTTGGTCAGCGGCACCTCGGCCGTCGGGATCAGCCATTTGTCATCAGCACGGAACAGATCCTCGCCGAATTTCGGGAGCTGACCGGTGCCGGTCATCGCCGAGCTGTTCACAAGGAAAGGCGGCAGGGTTTCCTGATAGCCGAATTCGCTTGTATGCGTGTCGAGCATGAATGCCGCCAGCGCCCGCTCAAGCCGCGCCANCTGNCCGCGAAGNATGACGAACCTCGCGCCCGAAAGTTTCGCCGCTGTGGCAAAATCCATCTGCCCCAGCCCCTCGCCAACCGCGACATGATCCCGTGGGGTAAAGTCAAAGGACGGAATGTCCCCCCAGCTTCGAAGCAGTGCGTTGTCATCCTCGTCCGCGCCGTCAGGCACCTCGGCGTCGAGAATGTTCGGAAGCTCGAGCAGCACCGTCTCCAGGCTGGCTGCGAGGGCACCTTCCTCCTCCTCGAGGCCGGGCATCTTCGCCTTGATTTCATTGACTTCGGCGATCAGGTCGTCGGCATCCTCGCCCTTCCCCTTGCGCATGCCGATTTCCTTGGAAGCGACATTGCGGCGGGACTGCATGTCCTGAATCTGGCCTTGCAAGGCACGCCGCTTTGCGTCGGTCTCAAGGATGGAGCCAGACTGGGGTTCCAGCCCGCGACGCGCCATGGCGGCGTCGAATGCGTCGGGGTTTTCACGGATAAAGCGGATGTCGTGCATCTTTCAGCCTCGTCTTAACGGGATTGCGGCCTTNCCGGACGTCAATCAGCCGACTCATCATAGGGTTCTGGCGCCAGTATTTTCGCACCGAAGATCGATAGCTCGTACAGCGCAATGATGGGCAGTGCCAGGAGCAGCTGCGAGACCACATCCGGCGGGGTGAGGATTGCAGCCGCGACGAAGGCGATGACAATCGCGAACTTGCGCTTCTGGGCAAGTCCCTCGGGTGTCGCGAGGCCCGCCCTGACCAGCAGGAGCAGCACGACCGGCAGCTCGAAGGCGAGGCCNAACGCAAANATCAGCCTCATNATCAGCGACAGATATTCGGATATCCGCGGCTCGATCTCGATGGCGAGCGAGCCTTCGGATCCGGCCATCTCGAAACCGATGAAGAAGTTCCAGGCAAGCGGCGTGACAATGTAATAGACCATCGCTGCGCCCATCGCGAACAGCACAGGTGTCGCGATCAGAAAGGGCAGGAAGGCCTGCTTTTCGTTCTTGTAGAGCGCCGGCGCGATGAATTTCCAGATCTGGATGCTCAAGATCGGAAAGGAAATGCAAAGCGCGGTAAAGAAGCCGACCTTGATCTGTGTGAAAAAGCCTTCATGNAGCGCGGTGAAGATCATCCGGCCGCCGCCCTTCTCTTCCAGAATTTCGGCCAGCGGCGCCTGCAGGAACATGAAGACCTGGCTGGAGAGGCTGCTGTTGAAGCCGCCGCCCGGCAGCGGCATGATGGTGATGACNAACAGNACCACAAAGGCGAGNAACGCCACGGACAGCCTGTTGCGAAGCTCGGTCANATGACCGATCAGCGACATCTGGGCGCCTTCGCCCTCTTCCTGCTTGTCCTCGGCCATAATCGCGTCAGCTCTTCTTCATACCGGCGTCGGTGCCAGCATCAGTATGGGTGAGGCCTGCGGGTTCGTCCGATTTCGCGTCATCGGCAATATCCTGGCCGGCCTTTCCTGCCATATTGCCGATTTCCTTGATATCCTCGGCGGCAGCGTCCTTGTCCATGCTGTCCTTCAGATCGCGCACGGACTCGCCAACATCGCCGCCCGGATCAATGGCGCTGGCGAGCTTGTCCAGATCGCCGTCCTTTGC
>FUFK010071968.1_pt1 | contig 10223 bp, 9 predicted proteins | sample 1021851 | NCBI WGS metagenome assembly FUFK01 (sample SAMEA51879418, study PRJEB19060) | metagenome
TGGAAATCCACCTTTTATACCAAAATCAACAAAGTTGGTATGTATTAATGGCTCCCATGAGGAAATCGAACTTAATAGAGTAGCTGATTTTTGTTTATTGAGTGATCCTGGCGTTTTTCTAGACACATTATCTAATTTAAAGAAAAATAATAAATGGACTTTAAATACTAACTGGTTTGAGGAAAATAAAAAAAAGAAAAAAGAATGGGTAGANAAATCNTTGAAAGANTTAGANATNGAGGCTGANNCATCAAAAAAAAATGGTGGTAAAATTCATCCTCTACAACTTTCATTAGATGTCCAAGAAGCAATGGGTGAAAATGACTGGCTTGTTATAGATGGAGGAAATACCCATTTCTGGTCAGAGATTGCAATTAATATTGCTGGCGCAAAAGGTAAAAAATTAAAAGGTATCTTACATCCTGGAACATTTAGTATGTTAGGTGTTGGGGTTTCGTTTGCTTTATCTGCTAAAAATCACAATCCAGATTCAAATGTTGTTCTTATAAGTGGAGATGGTGCGTTTTTATCAGGAGGTATGTCTATTGAAAGTGTATTTTTTGAAAAAAAACCTATTACTGTTGTAATTGATAACAATGGTGGATTGGCCTCAATAGGGCAACAACAAGAGAGGTTATTTAAAAGTGGGAAAAGCGTTGCAACTGATTTCCGTGATATCCCATTTCATAAGATATTTGAGGGTTTTGGAGGATATGGAGAATTAGTTAATAAAAGAGAAGAGCTAGCACCGGCGCTTAAAAGGGCAATGGAAAGTGGAAAACCAGCATGTGTAAATGTCAAAGCAAAACCAGTACTAAGCCCAATAGTCTCTGCAGTAGCAAGTAAGAGAGAGAAGTCATCAATAGAATAAAATGGCAATATTTTCATCACACTTATTAGACGCCACAAATGGATCTCATGCTGGTAATATCGATGTAATAATTTATCAAATAAAAGAAAATGGGAATAAAGAAATTTTCTTTGAAAGTAAATCTGATGATGGAGGCAGAATACATAAAGAGTTTGATCTAAGTGATGATGATACCAGGTGTGAATATGAAATGATTTGCAAAACTGGTGATTATTTTTCTGAGAAAAGAATTATTTCTGAAATAAATATTAAATTTAAAATGGAAGATAATAATAAAAAATATCATATACCAATCATAATTTCAAAAAATAGCTACACTGTATGGTGGTCAAAATAAAATGAGCAGTGAAAATTTAATAAATCAAAAAAATATTAAATTAAATATGTCAAGACGTATAAGACGTACTCCATTTACAAACAAGGTTGAAGAACTTGGTGTATCAGATTTTACTGTTGTGAACCACATGTTGTTACCAAAAGGATTTAAGAATACAGTTGAGGAAGATTACTGGCATTTAAGAGAGCAAGTTCAAGTTTGGGATGTATCTTGTCAAAGACAAGTACAAATTTCAGGTCCTGATGCATTAAAACTTGTACAAAAAATGACACCTCGCTCAATAAAAAAAATGGAAACTGGAAAATGTTTTTATATTCCAATAATAGATGAGACCGCAGGAATGATCAATGATCCTGTTTTACTTAAACTAGACGATGATATGTTTTGGATTTCAATAGCTGACTCAGATATTCTGCTATGGGCAAAAGGTATTGCATTAGGTTCTAGATATAATGTTGAAATAGTAGAGCCAGATGTTTACCCATTGGCTATTCAAGGTCCTAAATCAGAAGACCTTTTGGTTTCAATATTTGGTGAAGACATAAAAAAATTAAAATTTTTCAATTTTAAAGTTTTTGACTTTTTGGGTACAAAACAAATAATCGCTAGGTCTGGATATAGTAAGCAGGATGGTTTTGAAATTTATTTCAAAGGATTTGAAANTCATTTTAATGAAATTGAACTTGGTGAAAAGCTTTGGGATATCATTTGGGATCATGGTCAAAAATTTAATNTATCTCCAGGATGTCCAAACCTAATTGATAGAATTGAGGCAGGACTTATGTCCTATGGTAATGATTTCACTAGAGAAAATAACCCNCTAGAATGCAATCTTGAGAAATATTGTAANCAAGAAGATGATCATGATTTTATTGGAAAAGATGCTTTAAGAAANATTCAATCTGANGGAATTAAACAACAGATGAGAGGAATAATTTTTGATGGNGAACCCTGNAAACCAACGGGAGTTCCTTTGCCAGTATACTCAAAAAACAATAAAAAAATTGGNCAAATTGCNTCTGGAATTTATTCCCCAAGAATTAAGAAAAATATAGGTTTATCAATGATAAATAGAGATTTTTGGGATTTAGGGAATGAAGTTTTTATAAACACTTTTAATGGAAAAAATAGAAAAGGCATTATAACTTCTTTACCATTTCCTGATTAACCTTATATTTAAAATATGTTTAAACCAGTGATAGCAGGATTTTCAAGATCACCTTTTACTATGGCTAGAAAAGGTGCCTTAATAGACTCAAAGCCAGTTAATCTATTAGCAGAAGTAATTAAAGATTTAGTATCGAAATCAAATGTTAAAAAAGATGACATTGAGGATATTGTAGTTGGTTGTGCATTTCAAACAGGAGAACAAAGTTTTAATATTGGAAAGTTGACTACTTTTCTAAGTGGTATGAATGTTAAAACGTCAGGCATGACAGTAGATAGATGGTGTGGCTCATCAATGGAAGCCATTCATATTGCAGCTGGCAAAATTTCATTAGGCGCTGGAAAAGTATTTGTTTGTGGAGGAGTAGAGAGTATGACAAGAGTAAATACTGGTTTTGAACCAATCCCCTACCCTGAAAGTAAGACAGATAATCCACACGTTTATTTTTCAATGGGAACAACTGCAGAAAATGTTGCTAAAAAATATAACATTTCAAGAAATGAACAACAGGAGTTTGCTATATCAAGTCATCAAAAAGCACACGAAGCTCAGACCAAAGGGAATTTTAAGAATGAAATCGTATCAATTGGTGATTGTGATACTGATGGAAACATTAGACCAAATAGTACAATGGAAAAATTAGATGGATTAAAACTTGCTTTTGATGAAAATGGAACAGTTACAGCTGCAACCTCATCACCTTTAACTGATGGTGCTGCGGCAACTTTAATTTGTGAGGAAAATTATGCAAAAGAAAATAATTTAAATATTTTAGGAAGAATAATATCTACTGCTGTTGAAGGCTGTGATCCTGATTACATGGGCCTAGGTCCAATTGGTGCTTCAAAAAAAGCTTTAAAGAGGGCCAACTTATCAGCTGAACAAATTGATATTGTTGAATTGAACGAAGCTTTTGCTTCTCAATCATTAGCGTGCATTAAAGATTTAGGTATAGATAAAAATAAAGTAAATTTAGATGGTGGAGCTCTTGCTCTTGGTCATCCACTTGGTGCAACAGGCGCAAGAATTACTGGTAAAGCAGCTGATTTATTAAAACGAGAAAATAAAAAATATGCTNTNTCTACTCAGTGTATTGGTTTNGGAATGGGAATNGCNACAGTAATTGAGNNTGTNAATTAAACTANCTATTTATTCCTCTTAANCTCTCAGATCTTCTTCTTAAAAGTTCAGCAGTTAATAAAATNAATACTGATAATATAATCAAACAGGTTGCNACAGCTAATATTGTNGGACTTAATTGNTCTCTAAGNCCAGTCCACATTTGAATTGGNATTGTAGTATTATCTANNCCAGCTAAGAATAATACNACNACNACNTCATCAAANGANGTNACNAANGCAAANANACCNCCAGANATAACNCCNGGTAATATCAAAGGTAANGTAATTTTCATAAATGTATTNTATGGACTACTTCCAAGACTTGAAGCAGCACGTGTAATACTGTGATCAAAACCTGAAAGTGTTGCAGTTACAGTTATTACNACAAACGGAGTTCCAAGAATAATATGNGCCAATATAATACCNAAATGNGTAGCTGCCAAACCTACCTTTGCCATGAAAAAGAAAATCGCTACCCCAGAAATAATTAGCGGAACTATCATTGGTGAAATTAAAATTGCCATTATCAAACCCTTGTAAGGCATATGTCTACTGCTTAAGCCTAATGCAGCAAGAGTACCTAAAATAATTGATCCCAATGTTGCAAAAATTGCAATTATAAAACTATTTCTTGCAGCTAAACCCCATGGATTTTTTGTTCCATAAATCATATCTTTATACCATCTCAATGAGAATGCATCAGGGTCTAANCTTTTCATTCCATCAGAAAAAACCAANAACTCNTCNGCATTAAAAGANAANGGAAAAATTACAAATAAAGGAGCTATCAAAAAGAAAAAGACACAACCACATATTAATAAATAAAAATAGTGCCAAATTCTATAATGCGGTTCTGTATACTTTGGTAATGCCATAATTAACCTAATTTGATGTTATCAACTCCTACAAGTTTATTATAGATCCAATAAATTACTAACACGCCTGTTAAAAGCATCAGACCCATTGCAGATGCAAAACTCCAATCTAAAGTACTTTTCATATGATATGCTATTTGATTACTAATAAGTGTTCCAGATGCACCTCCAACAAGTGCTGGTGTAATATAATAGCCAATTGCTAAAATAAACACTAATAGACAACCTGCACCTATTCCTGGAATTGTTAGTGGAAAATAAACTTTAAAAAATGCAACCGCTGGAGTTGCACCTAAAGACTTACCAGCTCTCATAAGACTTGGAGAGATCGTTTTCATAACACTGTACAAAGGTAAAACCATAAAAGGTAAAAGTATTTGAGTCATTGCTACGTAAGTTCCAGTTTTATTGTACATCATCTCAGGTCTGTTATCGTCCGCAACAAGACCTGTCCAAACAAAGAAATCATTCACAATTCCTTGTTGCTGTAACAAAATCATCCAACTGGCGGTTCTTACAAGTAAAGAAGTCCAGAAAGGAAGAAGAACACAAATCATTAGTAAATTACTATATTTCATTGGCAAAGTTGCCAGTAAATGTGCAATTGGGTAAGCCATCAAAAAACAAAATAAAGTAACAAAAAAAGCTACCTCCACTGTTCTTATCCATAATATTCTATGAATTCTTCTATCCTCAGAAACCTGAACAATTTTTCCATCTTCATTAGAATACATGTCTACACCTTTAAGGTATTTTGAATATGTATAAGATGGAGCTCTTCTTTTAATTGCTCTCCAATATTCAACATTTCTCCATCTTTTATGAACTTTCATAATTTGTTCTTTATAATTTCCTTCCTCAAATTTTTTTTGTTTTCTTGCTAGTTTTTTTAAAACACTCTTAAATCCATTTTTTTCATAGTTTAATTGTGTCTGCAATTTTCCTGCTGTTTTGTTTTTAACTAGAATTTTATAATCTAAGTAAAATGCTTCAAAAACTTCCTCTGGTGGAAGTTCTTTACCATCCCAAGTTTCCATTGCTTTATAAGTTTTGGGAAGCATGTTTGTAACCATCTTGTCGTCAATGCTTCTAGAAAACATATCTCCAATTGGAATCATGTATGTAATTATTAAAAACAATAATAATGGGGCAACTAGTAGAAAAGCTTTAATTTTATTTTTCTTTTCTGCCTGTTTAAGACTTTCCTCTAAGGGAATTCCATCTGTTGTTAAAATTTTTCCTGTTTCTGAGCTCATAAAAAAAAGGGCGGTTAAAATAACCGCCCTTAATATAATATAAAATTAAAGTGTTTAAAACTTTAATTATTTAATACTAGCTTTCATAGCTTCCCATTTTTCACCAAGCTCTGTGCCATTGTCAGCCCAGTACTCAGCGTNTACTAAGAAGTATCTTTTNAGNTTNNNTGGCGCTGTTGGCATATGTGGAACCATATTTGTTTTTCCATCTTTATACCACGGCTCTCCTGCTTCCATAACTGCAATTGATGATTTTCTCCAAGGAGCGTATGCAATATATTTTGCACTTCCTGCTAACATTTCAGTGTTAGTCATCATTGCTAAAGCTTTCATAGCGTCAGCTTGGTTTGGTCCACCTTTTACTAATGCAAAATATTCATAGTCAAGACCTTGTCCATCCCAAACTTGAACTATTGGAGCGCCTTCTCCAACTGCTGCATTGAAAAATCTTCCATTCCAACCAGTTGCCATTACAACTTCACCACTCATTAATAATTCTGGTGGTTGAGCTCCTGCTGACCAAAATACACATCCGCCATTTGGATCTTCACAAAGTGCTTTGATCTTATTCATCGCTCTATCAACATATCCTGGTTCTTCTAATTTTTTGTAGATAAATTCTCCACCTTTACCCATTTTTACACCATCTGCTGCTAAAGCAATTTCTAAGTTAGTTAACGCACTTTTGTAAATTGCTCTTTTTCCAGGAAATCTTTTTGTGTTAAAGAAATCTTTGATAGTCTTTGGAGTGCTTTTTAATAGATCACTATTATAAGCATAGTTCCAAGAATATAAGATATTTCCTACCGCACATTTACTTGGCATATCAGTGAAGAAGTCTTCACTTGCAGGCGTACCATCTGGTGCTGGTGGGAAGTCTTTGTCAAAATCAAATTCAACAAAAATTCCTTCATCACAACCATTAATAGTATCGTAAGCGAACACGTCTATAATATCCCATGTGATTGCTCCTGCTTCTATTTGCGCTTTAATTTCTGAAAGTCCACCAGAATAGTCAACCCACTCGATTGGTATACCTAATGCTTTCGATGTTGGATCTCCATATCCTAACTTTTGACTTTCTGTGTATGCTCCACCCCATGATGCAACAACTACTGCAAAAGCGGATGTAGATACAGAAACTGCAAATGTTAAAGCAAGTAATAATTTACTTAATTTTTTCATTTATCCTCCGTTTAAACGTTTTTTTATAAAAAAAGGAGTACAGCAACATAGAATATAAGAGTCAACAGGTGATTTTGGCGAAAATGTAATAATTACGCTTATTTTGGGTCTAAAGCTCTAGCGTCATGACTGTTCCAGCCAATATTAATTTCATTACCAAGTTTTATATCTAGGTTTTGAGAACTATTTGGAACTTTCAATATAAATTCTGAATTACCAAGTAAATTTAATCTAACTCTAGTATGATCCCCATGATAAATGACTTCCTCAATTTTTCCTTTTTGATTATTATCCATTTTATCTTTAGGGTTNATCAATGCNCGNTCTGGTCTGATTGATACTGTAGTTTTTTCTCCAACAGATTTAACTGAAATTGGATTAGCAATTATNTCACCCTTTTCTAATTTAACTTTACATGTTNCATTTGAAATTTCAGAAANTTCTCCACCAAAAGTATTATTTTCNCCAATNAATTCTGCAACAAAAGAGTTAACTGGTTCTTCATATAACTTATCAGGGCTTGATAGTTGTTGAACTTTACCATCATTAAATACNGCAATCCTATTTGACATCGTTAAAGCCTCACCNTGATCATGAGTTACATAAACTACTGTTACNCCAATACTTTCATGAATGTGTTTAATTTCGTACTGCATGCTTTCTCTTAAATTTTTATCTAACGCCCCTAAAGGTTCATCCATTAAAACAACAGCNGGATCAAAAACTAAAGCTCTNGCAACTGCAACTCTTTGTTGTTGACCACCTGACAGTTGACCTGGCATTCTGTTTGCAAATCCACCNAGTGANACCATTGNTAAAGCTTTGTCCACTTTTTTTTCTATATCCTCTTGAGANATTTTTCTTACCTTTAATGGAAATGCTAAATTTTCAAAAACTGTCATGTGAGGAAATAAAGCATAATTTTGAAAAACCATTCCNATCCCTCTTTTATGTGGTGGAATATTAGAAATTGGATTGTTATCTAAAAATATTTCTCCNTTAGTTGGAGTTTCAAAACCNGCAAGCATCATCAGACACGTAGTTTTTCCTGAACCTGAAGGTCCAAGCATTGTTACAAACTCACCTTCTTCAATATCTAAATTCAGATCTTTTACTACTAATACTTTTCCGTCGTAACTTTTGTCTACTTTATCAAATTTTACGAAATCAGCTTTTTTTGNCATAAGATAGTTTTTAAAACATTTAGTTATGTTATTTGCAACAGTTAATTAACTCTTTATATNTAGCTCTTTTGGATAATTACAAAATAATTCNCATCCATTGTCAGTAACTCTTATAGANTCTGATGCTTCNACNCCCCAATCACCNAATTGCATTACAGCTATCATATGAAAACANGAATTTGGAACTAATTCTGTCATTTCTTCTTTATATATATTTAAAGTATGTTCNCCCCAATCTGGTGGGTAACCNATACCAATTGAGTAACCTGTTCTNGANTTTTTCTCTATTCCATATTTGTCNAAAACTCCCCAAAATGCTTGNGCNACATCATTTGCAGTATTTCCAGCTTTTGTTACTTTAATTCCAGCTTCTAGAGCTTCNATAGTCTTTTTCATCGTATCAATTTTTAGTTGATNGGGTTTTCCTAACAAAACAGTTCTTGCCATTGGAGCATGATATCTTTTGTAAACTCCGGATAACTCTACAATTGTTGCTTCCCCCTCTACAAACTTATCTTGTGTTGCAGTTAAATGTGAAGCTGAGGTTCCCTTCCCTGTTGGCAGAAGTGTTGCAATGCTCGAGTATTCTCCTCCAAACTCAGGTGTTCCATAAAATAAAGTTTTTTGTATTTCTCCAACTGCATCGCATTGTCTTACTCCAGGTTTAATAATGTCCATTGCAGTTTTCATTCCTTTTTCTGAAATCAATGCAGCATTTTTCATATATTTTATTTCTGCATCAGATTTTGCAAATCTCGCCCAATTGACTAAACGTTCTGAGTCTTTAATTTTCGCATTTGGTAAACCTTGTTTTATCTTTTCATAACAAAAAGCGGTAAAGTAATGAGCATCCATTTCAACACCAATCGATAGTTTATCCCATTTTCGATCTTTTATTATTTTTACTAAATAGTCATAAGGATGTTTCGGCCATGTATGAATATAACTTTCATCATAAACAACGATATTTTCATCTTTTAGATAAGTTTTTATATATGCGCCACCAGCATCTTGCGCTCTTACAAAGCAAAGTGGTTCATCTGAATTGACATGCACTATTGCACATTGAGCATAATAAAAAGACCAAGCATCATAACCGGTCAAATAATTCATATTATTAGTGTCGTGAGAAATTAAAAGTTCAATACCTTTTTTTTCCATCATTGACTGGACTTTTTTTAATCTTTGTTTGTATTCCTCTTTAGTAAATGACATAAATTTCTATTTGAATAATTTTCCAAAACCTTCAACTAGATTATTTTTATTTATTTGGACTAGAGTGTCCCAGATCAAAGCCTGATTACTTGATAAAACAATTGTATTCAATTTTTTTTCAAGTTTATCAATTATTGGTAGTACGGGTAAAGCTGTACAAGAAACAAATAATGCATCTGCACCGTTTAAATCTATTTTAGATAATACATCATACAAATAATTTTGATCTACTTTACCGATATCGTAGTCTGCCTCTATATCAAAATAAGAATTGGAGGTTATTTCAAATCCCTCAGACTTAAAATATTCTACAACATCATCATTAAGTTTTTTACTATAAGGAGTGAACAAACAAAGCTTTCTAATATTTAATTTTTTTAAAGCCTTTATAGCAGCAGTGCTTGGTGTTGTAACCTCAGCCATTGGTTTTGCAGCTTTTACCTTTTGTTCTATTGAATTGTATCCTGCAGCTATTGTTCCTGAAGTACATCCATAAACAACACAGTCTATATCCTGGTCTGGAAGAATATCTTTTGCAACATCAGTTACTTTATCTGACATTTTAATCAAATTTTCTTTAGTTAAAGGATTATAACACTCTATTCTATTAACAAAAAAATCAATTTCTCTATCCTTAATTACATTTATAAAATCTCTTTCAATCATAAAGTCACTTGCAAGAGCAATAAGGCCAACTCGTGGATTTGATTTACTTATGTATTTTGGTTCTATTTTTGTTGAATTCATATTTTAAAAGAGTGAATATATCATAAGTTCTTGAATAATCATTAATATTAAATGAATTGAATGAATTTTAAAGATACTCTAGTTGCATCACTTGTTCCTATCTTTTTAGGTTTTGGTTTTGTAATTGCCAAACCTGCTTTTGAATCTTTTCCTCCAATACTTCTAATGGGATTAAGATTTATTTTTGCTGCTTCTATTTTAATTTGGTGGTTTCCTATTCCAAAAGGTTTCTTAAAAAAAATCTTTTTTGCTTCGTTTATAGCA
>FUFK010065328.1_pt1 | contig 10222 bp, 12 predicted proteins | sample 1021851 | NCBI WGS metagenome assembly FUFK01 (sample SAMEA51879418, study PRJEB19060) | metagenome
TTGTGATCTAAAACTTACACAACAACAGGCAGTTGAAGTTGCTATGGGTATCATCACTAACTGGAAAGAAGTTGGATGTGATGATCAGAGGATGACTTGGGCACATCGTTCAGATGGTTCTGGAACAACCAAGGCATTTACAAGTAGTATGCAAGCATTCTCTCCTACATGGACACTAGGCACAGGTAAATCTGTAGCGTGGCCAACAGGTGTGGGTGGTAAAGGTAACGCAGGAGTCGCAGGAGTAATTAAAAATACACCTGGTTCAATTGGATATGTGAATCAATCTTATATTGATGATGTTGTAAGACCCGCAGCATTACAAAACAAGTGGGGTGACTTTGTAAAACCATCAGTTGACGCAGGATCAAAGGCACTTAACGGTATCACTCTTGATGAGAACCTTGCAGGAACAAATCCAAATCCAGAAGCAGAAGGAGCNTATCCGATTGCGACTTTGACTTGGATACTTGCATATGAAACAGGTAACGGTAAGAATACAGATGCAATCAAGACAACTTTATCAACTCTATTGAGTGATGAGTATCAAGATAAAGCAGGTAAGTTAGGATTCGTTCCTCTTAAAGGTGACATTCTTGAGAAGGCAAGAGCAGCAGTTGACAAGATCGGTAAATAGTTTTATAATATAAACGTATCGTAATTATTTTATGAGTGTAAGAATCGTACGAACAAGAAACGGTGAAGATGTTATCTGTGATCTTTATGAGGTCACAACTAAAGAAGATCCAAGTAAAGCAGTAGCATTTCAACTTAACAATCCATACATTGTATGGTTGCAAGGAAAGAAAACTGAAGAACCTAAAATTCTTGTTGAAGATGATGCAGGTGACATTGTAAGTAAAATCAAAGATCCCGATATCTACTTCCAACCTTGGATTCCTCTGTCTTCTAACAAACAAATTCTTTTGAAGTTAGAGGAAGTGGTAACCGCATATGAGACCTATCCAGAGGTCATCACTAAATACAACACATTAATCGAGGCAGATGGAGGAAAACCAAATCAAACTCCTGTTGATGAATCAACGGAGTGAATACCTTATTGGAAAGGTAACAGAGTTAGATGAGGAACCTAGTATCCTTATCGAAAAATGCTATGAAGTGACGGGTGAGGATACCATGATCCCGTTTCCAAAATACAGTTCACAACGTGATGTCTTCTTGACATCTGAAAATATCTTGAGTATACTAGATCCGACACCAAAACTGTTGGAAATCTACAATAAATTATGAGTTCTTTCTACACCAACATTCAACTAGCTGGTGACACTATACTTTACAGAGGGTATGAGAATGGAGAAGCGGTTCAATATCGCACATCCTTTTCTCCTACCCTTTATGTTTTGTCTAAGAAAAAAGAAAAGTTTACAACACTAGATGGGAGATATGTGTCTCCTGTCAAGTTTCATAATGCAAGAGAAGCAAGAGAGTTCATCAAACAGTATGAACATGTAGATAATTTTGAAGTTCATGGTTACGAAAGATTTGTTTATCAATTCATTCGTCAGCAGTATCCAGATGATGTTGACTACCACATTGATCAGATGAAAATCTATGCATTGGACATCGAGGTTCAATGTGAGAATGGATTCCCTGATGTAGAAGCAGCAGCAGAAGAAATGCTATCAATCACCATCAAAGATATGGTGACTAAAAAATATTACAGTTGGACAACTAGAGAGTTTGATGCACCAGATAATCTAGAGTTGAATGTCTCTTGGACAGAACAAGAGATGCTTACAAACTTTATTACATGGTGGGCACAAAACACTCCAGACATTCTAACTGGTTGGAACGTTAACTTGTATGACGTCCCATACATTGCTCGTCGAGTCAATCGTATTCTCGGTGAGAAATGGATGAAGAGTTTATCCCCATGGAATCGTGCAAATGAAAGAGAAGTATACGTCCAAGGTAGGAGGAATTACGCTTATGATATCTCTGGTGTTAATATCCTTGATTACCTCGACCTATATCGTAAGTTTACATACTCAAATCAGGAGTCTTATAGACTCGATCACATTGCCTTTGTCGAACTCGGACAAAGAAAAGTAAATCATGATGAGTATGAAAACTTCAAAGACTTCTATACATCTGATTGGCAGAAGTTTATGGAATACAACATTCAAGACGTTGAGTTGATTGACCGTCTTGAAGATAAGATGAAGTTGCTAGAACTAGCAATTACAATGTCTTATGATGCCAAAGCAAACTTTGAAGATGTGTATAGTCAGGTTCGTATGTGGGATACGATGATATATAACTATCTTACAGATAGAAACGTTGTTGTTCCCCCTCGAAAAGGAGCGAAGAAAGATGAAAAATACGCAGGAGCGTATGTCAAAGAACCGAAACCAGGATGCTATGATTGGGTTGTCAGTTTTGACCTCAATAGCCTGTATCCTCATCTTATTATGCAATACAATATCTCGCCCGAAACACTCAGGGAGACTAGACATCCCAGTGCAAGCGTTGAGAGAATCCTCAATCAGGAGTTGGAGATAAAGGAAGACTATTGTGTATGTGCAAACGGTGCCATGTATCGAAAAGATATTCATGGTTTCCTGCCAGAGATGATGCAGAAGATCTACGATGAACGTACGATCTACAAAAAGAAAATGCTTGCTGCAAAACAGCAACATGAAAACTCACCATCTAACAAACTAGTTGCTGACATTTCAAAGTTCAACAACATTCAGATGGCAAGAAAGATTCAACTTAACTCTGCCTATGGTGCTATCGGAAATCAATACTTCCGATACTACAATCTGGCAAATGCTGAGGCAATTACTTTGTCAGGGCAAGTTTCAATCCGTTGGATCGAAAACAAAATGAACGAGTATCTCAACAAGATACTCAAAACTACAGGAGAAGATTATGTTATTGCTAGTGATACTGATAGTATCTACCTCAATTTGGGTCCTCTGGTCGAGGCTGTATACAAGGGGAGAGAGGCAACTGATTCGAGCATCGTCTCTTTCCTTAATAAGGTGTGTGAGGTGGAACTTGAAAAATATATTACTAGTTCTTATGAAGCGTTGGCCACATATGTAAACGCATACGAACAGAAGATGGTCATGAAGCGTGAGAATATTGCCAACAAAGGTATCTGGACTGCCAAGAAAAGATATATTCTCAACGTTTGGGATAGTGAGGGTGTTCGCTATGAGAAACCTAAACTTAAGATCATGGGTATCGAAGCAGTTAAATCTTCTACACCTGCAGCATGTCGAACATCTATTCGTGATTGCCTAACAGTTATCATGAATGAAGATGAAGAGTCTGCACAGGGGTTTATTGCTGACTTCAAAAATCATTTTTCTTCTTTACCTATTGAAGACATCTCATTTCCTAGAGGTTGTAACAATCTAAATAAGTGGTCGAACCCTACAACGATCTATAGCAAAGGGACACCTATACATGTGAGAGGGGCACTGTTATATAACTTTTATAATAAGAAAAACAAACTTACTCACAAGTATCCCTTAATTCAAGATGGAGAGAAGATCAAGTTCGTCTATTTGAAGACTCCAAACAAAATCAACGAGAACATTATCAGTTATCTTAATACGTTCCCGAAAGAGTTTGGACTTGACAAACAGGTGGATTATGATCTACAATTTGAGAAGAGTTTCTTAGAACCCATCAAAGTGATTATGGACGTCATTGGTTGGCAACCAGAAAAAATCGCATCATTGGAGTTTCTATTTTCATGAAATATGTTGTTGAATACCAAAAAGCATTTGGTATCCCAGACAAAAGAGAACAAGTTTTTGACGATGAGTCAGAAGCAAAATGGTTTGAACGTGCTATGAAACGTACGAACTTTATTACTAAAATTACGGAGGTTGACGAGTGAGTTTTCTGAAGACAGTTGTATCAGAAATTGGAAATGAATATGCAGGACTAGTATCAGACGGAGTTTCTGCAGGTGATACAAAAGATTATATTGATACTGGTTCTTATGTCTTTAATGCCTTAGTTTCTGGATCAATTTATGGCGGTGTGCCAAGCAATAAAATCACAGCGATTGCAGGTGAATCATCAACTGGTAAAACTTTCTTTTGCCTTGGTATTGTGCAACACTTTCTAGATTCTGATCCTGATGCAGGTGTAATTTATTTTGAATCTGAGTCTGCTATTAGCAAACAAATGATTGTTGATAGAGGTATTGATGCAGATAGAATGATGATCGTTCCTGTGTCTACTATCGAAGAGTTTAGAACTCAATCCTGCAGGATTCTTGACAAATATATGGAACAGAATGAGTCTGATCGCAAACCTATGATGTTTGTATTAGATTCTCTTGGTATGCTTGCTAGTAATAAAGAAGTTGAAGACGTTGCTAATGATAAGAATGTCAGGGATATGACAAAAAGTCAACTAATTAAAGGTGCGTTTCGTGTTCTTACGCTAAAATTAGGTAAAGCAAACGTTCCTATGCTCGTAACGAATCATACATATGATGTCATAGGAAGTTATATTCCAACGAAAGAAATGGGAGGTGGAAGTGGACTCAAATACGCTTCATCAACAATTGTATATCTATCAAAGAAGAAGGAAAAAGATGGTACGGAGGTTGTTGGAAATATTATCAAATGTAAAGCCCAAAAATCCCGACTAACAAAAGAGAATTCTATTGTAGAGACACGGTTATATTATGATCGTGGACTTGATAGGTATTATGGATTACTAGAATTAGGTGAAAAGCATGGAGTATTCACACGCAAAGGTAATCGTATTATGGTTGGTGAAACTTCTGTATATCCTAAATCCATTCTTGCTGATCCCGAAAAGTATTTTACTGATGAAGTAATGGAAGCATTAGACGAGGCAGCAAAGAAGGAGTTTCGATATGGTCACTAATCTTACTGACTACATTAAATGCTATGATGATATGTTTGAAGAGGATTTTTGTAAATCTGTAATTCAAACATTCACTGAATCATATAGAGATGTTACTCGTATAGATAGAGAACAAAGACCAACCTTTAATGAGTTGAATATCTCACAAAGGTTTATGGCAAAAGATCCTGCATGGATGAGTATTCAGAAACATATACAGACAGTCTTTATTGATATTGTCAAAGTTTATATGAATGCTTTACAGTGTGAACCAGATTTTCCTGCAAAATATTCTTTTGAAGAGTTTAGAATTAAACAATATAATAATGATGGACTAGATCAATTTAAAGATCATGTAGATGTAGGAGACTATAATTCTGCTCGTAGATTTTTAGTGATGTTTTTATATTTGAATGACGTTGATGATGGTGGACAAACTAATTTTCCTAGATTGAACTATGCAGTTTCACCTAAACGTGGTAGAATATTATTATTCCCTGCTACATGGCAGTATCGTCACTCAGGATTGCCACCTGAGTCTGACAAAAAGTACATTGTTGGAACTTATTTACACTACCTATGAATCTCGAAGTCACGATTCTATGTAATCTCTTGTATAATGAGAAGTATGCAAGGAAGGTTCTTCCTTTCTTGAAGGTAGATTATTTTACCGTACGTTCTTACAAGATTATCTTTCTTGAACTACATGAATACATTAGTCAGTATGATGCATTGCCATCTCTGAACGCACTTAGTATTGAATGTCAAGAAAGAAATGATCTTACAGAAGAACAATTTAAAGAAATTGTTGAGGTTTTAAATGTCCTTTCCGATGATCCCAAAGACCACGACTGGCTCGTGGATTCTACAGAAAAGTGGTGTCAAGAGCGTGCGATCTACTTATCGCTTATGGAATCTGTTAAGATTGCTGACGGTCAAGATACCAAACGCGATAAGGGTGCTATTCCGCAGATTCTTTCAGAAGCATTAGGAGTATCATTTGATCAACATGTCGGTCACGATTATGTTGAGAACGCTACTGATCGTTTTGAATATTATCATAGAAAGGAAGACAAGATTCCTTTTGATCTGGAGTTTTTTAATAAGATCACCAAGGGTGGTTTAGTAAATAAATCACTAAACATCGTTCTTGCAGGAACAGGTGTTGGTAAATCTTTGGTCATGTGTCACTTTGCTGCATCAACTTTATTGCAAGGTAAGAATGTTTTATACATTACTTGTGAAATGGCAGAAGAAAAGATTGCAGAACGTATTGATGCAAACCTTTTAAATGTTCCTATTCAAAAACTCGCTGATCTACCACATCCAATCTTTGAGAAGAAGATTAAAACACTAGCAAAGAAAACTCAGGGTAAACTTATTATCAAAGAATATCCTACAGCGTCAGCACATGTAGGTCATTTTAAATCTCTTATCAATGATCTTGCATTGAAGAGAAGTATTAGACCTGATATTATCTTTGTAGATTATCTAAACATCTGTGCTTCCCAGAGATACAAAGGAAGTATTGTTAATTCTTATACCTATGTTAAAGCAATTGCTGAAGAACTTAGAGGACTTGCGGTGGAATGTAACGTCCCGATTGTCTCCGCGACACAAACGACTCGCTCTGGTTTTGGGTCTACTGATATTGATCTCACTGATACGAGTGAATCCTTTGGTCTCCCTGCTACTGCTGACCTCATGTTTGCTCTTATCTCGACTGAGGAACTTGAGGGGATGAATCAAATTATGGTCAAACAACTTAAGAATCGCTATAATGATCCTACTATGAATAAAAGATTTTGTGTAGGTATTGACAGAGCGAAGATGAGGTTGTATGATGTAGAGGAGTCTGCTCAAGATGACCTTGTTGATTCTGGTCAAGAAGAAGAGAAGGTTGATCTTGTCAAACGATTTACATCAAAGAAAACTTTTAGTGAACTAAAGTATGATTGATTTTAAGAAGTATACTGAATTTGTAAATGCTGTTACATCTGAAGAGAGTAAGTATAGTGGTCATTTCCAAGATCGTTTAAGAGAATTAGATTATAAAGACTTCTCTTCACATAGAGCATTAACTGCTGCACTCGGACTATGTGCTGAGTCAGGAGAATTTACTGAGATAGTAAAGAAGATATTATTTCAAGGTAAACCAGTTACTGAAGAGAATCTATTTCATATGAAACGTGAACTAGGTGATATCATGTGGTATTTTATACAGGCATGTATAGTATTAGATGTATCACCAGAAGAGGTTATAGAAATGAATGTAGATAAGTTGAAGAGCAGATATCCTGGTGGAGAGTTTGATCCCCACTATTCTGAAAATCGTAAACAAGGAGATGTTTAATGGTAGGACCTGGTGAATACATGGCAGTTGTTAGTGATCTTGCTAACGCATACAATACTATTGAATGGAAAGATGCTATTCCATTTTTGATTTGTATTATTGGACTTTATTGGATTAAAGTTAAAATCGATACAAGTTTAGGACTTGGTAAAAAGAAATCAAGAGAACTAAAAAAAATTATTGTTGATGCAATAGTTGAAGGTCATCAGAAAGCACATAGATCCTGATGTTAGGTAAACTTGATCCAGAAGAAAGGGTTCTATCTGAAAAAAAGATAGAACCTATGCAATTGACAGCAGAGTTAATTGCTGAGATTAATTGTGCTATGGCACATACAAAGAAAGATGGCACATATAATTGGTTGCCTACTGATGAGTATGAAGTTCAAATAGCAGGTACGTTTGCTGCCGATAGATTTATTGTTATCAAAAACAAAACAAAGAATCCAGTAGTCTCTGCTGAACCTCATCCTTACTTTGACTATGAGAAAAAAGTCTTTACCAAAGATGGTAGAGAGGAGTATATGAAAGAGTTTAAAATAAATAAAGATAAAGATAAAAAAGAAGATGGCGACAAACGCTAGAGAAACTGCTAAACAAGAGAATGGTTCTAGAGTTTTTTTCGAGTCTGTAATCGAAAGAAACAAAGAACCATCCTTAAAAGAAATGGTAAAAGTCTATGAAGGATACGGTCCTGAATGGAGATCAACATATCTTAAACAAACTGCAGCATTAAAAAAGTTTTTAGGATCTAATAAAGGGTATGAATATTCCAGAGATAAAGGAATCATGCCTTACATTGAACACATTGCTAAGAAAGAGTGTGGTGTATCAGTAAAGGATCGTTGGAATCCTATGGATATTGTATTGGTTAAGAAGAGTGCAAAGAGAGTTGTAGAAGGAACTATAAAAGAAATTACTAACATTGATGGAATGAGTAAAGATGCAAAACTTACTCTACTCAATGCGTATATGCGTGAAGCATTGAACTCTAAAATTTTAATTGGTGTATCACTTAAAGCAATTGCAGCAAAGAAAAAAACTGCTAACGCAGATCTTGCAAATGCAGGTAGAACAACTGGTCAACCTACCATGGTTAACATGGTTCCTAAATCTTTGAAGTGTACGTTAACTTTAGGAAAGAAAAGGAATTACCTATTTGATACTGGTGAACTTGGTTTTGATATAGTTACAGCGAAAGGCGGTAAAATACATGGTCAATCAAGAAATTTTCAGTATTCTAAGGAAAGAAATTTAGTTCAAACAGATCTCACTCCCAAAGGTAAAGACGCAGGAGCAAAACTTGGTAAAGTTTCTAGTGTTGCATTAGATAAATTTCTAGGAGATTTAAGATTAACTCGTCCAACTTCTGCAGCAAAACATAATCATATTCCTAGAGTTGGTGGTTGGACAGATAGAGATAAAAAATATTGGATTGACTTGTATAAAAAATTAGTTACATCTCGTATGATTGATTTTGGTGAAGTTGCTGTGTATGAAAATAACCAAAAGGTCGCTGAAGGTATCGAAGCAGTTATAGACTATGCAATTTCATACGAAACTCGTCAGGCGGATAGAAGTTCTGCAGGTAGATTCTCATCTAAGTTAATTGCTATGGAGTGGGCACATATTTGGATGCAGATTGCTAAGATGAAGAAAATGCAACAGTGGTGCACAGCACTATACTATGGTGCAAAAAAAGAATTCGGTGATTCTAACGGTCCGTTCCTAAAGATATACTAGTCCAGTTTACAAAGTGTCCACTATCACTCGCATTTCACCCTCAGCGTGCTATAATATTAGTATACAGACAGAGGACACCTTGCCTAACAAACACCTTGAACACCTTGAGGATCTGATCTTTACTGGTCGTAAGGAAACGTTGGATGCAGTTTGGTTTGCACTTAACAAACCAGAACTAAGCGTCAAGTGGGACGGTGCTCCTGCTATCGTCTTTGGCACCAATCCTGCAAATGGCAAATTCTTCGTTGGAACAAAATCCGTTTTTAACAAACACAAGATCAAGATCTGTTATGATCAAACAGATATTGACGAACTTTACTCTGGCAACCTTGCGGACATTCTGCGCTTATGTCTTTGGAAGCTTCCTCGTATCAGTGGAATTGTCCAGGCTGATTTCATNGGNGTCGGAGGGGGCAGTGTTTATCGCCCTAATACTTTGGAGTATCGTCTTCCCTCTCCGATCCTTAGCGATATTATCCTTGCTCCACATACTTCTTATACCGAAGTTTCTCCAAATGCTGTTGGCAGCATTCGCCACGATCTACCTTCTACATTATCTAATTGTTACTTTATAGGTAAGAAAGAGGCAGATGCATCTGTTGCTAAGACTCCTTTCTTCAACTGGGTCAAGTTTCTCAGCAGGTTGCCTAGATGTAAAGTGCCTAGCGAGAAGGTACGTCCACATATTCAGAAGCATATCAACAGGTTTTTCCGTTGTGATTTACCAATTCCTTCAGCAGAATTTTTGTATACTACTTTACCTGATAAATATAAGTATGAAGTTAATGTTACCACATTCAAAGTGTGGCATATGTTGTTTCAATTGAAGCAGAGTTTATTGAAAAACATCGTTGTTGATGGAACTGTGAAATGCTACATAGATGGACAACCTTCAGAACATGAGGGTTTTGTAACTGTTTCAGATTCTCCCTACAAAATTGTAGATAGATTGACTTTTAGTAAAGCGAACTTCAACCTTAGTAAAAATTGGACGAATGAAAAAATTTAATGCTTTTCTAATAGAAGCACAGAGATCGTTTGCTGCTAAAGCAGCGGAAAAATTAAATCTTAAACATGTAGGTTACGGTAAATACGCAGACCCATCTGGGAATGTGACTCACATGTCTAAGGATGGTAAGCTTGTAAAAATTACAGCAAAAGATGCAGCGAGGACACAACAGAATGGAGGAGAAGAAACGGAAGGTGGCGAAGGTCAGGTCGATCAAGGCGCAATATCTATTACATTTGGAAGATTTAATCCACC
>FUFK010067608.1_pt1 | contig 10220 bp, 6 predicted proteins | sample 1021851 | NCBI WGS metagenome assembly FUFK01 (sample SAMEA51879418, study PRJEB19060) | metagenome
GTAAGTAGTTTTACTTAGGCATTTTTAATGTTATAGTCTCAAGCTAGTACAACTTCAACTAGAATAAAAAAATTATTCATTCCATAAATGAATTTAGAATCTTTTCCTTGGCTATCCTCTATTGTTTTATTGCCTATAATCGGGGCACTAATAATGCCTTTCTTAAGTTCGAAGGAAGAAGAAGATAATACACTACCAAGAAATATCTCATTGACCTTTTTATTTGTAGATTTTTTACTAATAATAGGCGTACTTTTCCAAAAATTTAATCCCTCAGATAGCTCTTTGCAACTTGTAGAGAGAGCTACATGGCTTCCTTCAATAGGATTAGAGTGGTCTCTTGGTGTAGATGGTTTATCAGCTCCATTAGTAGCTTTGAGTGGATTGATTACATTTTTATCAGCTGCAGCAAGTTGGAAAGTAAAGAAAAAATCTAATTTATATTTTGCTCTTTTATTAATTCAAGCATCAGCTCAGGGGCTAGTTTTTCTCTCACAAGATTTCCTCTTATTTTTCTTGGCTTGGGAACTTGAGTTGGTTCCGGTATATCTTCTTATTGCTATATGGGGAGGTAAAAAGAAATTATATGCAGCTACTAAATTTATTCTTTATACTGCTTTAGCTTCTTTATTAATCCTAATAAGTGGTTTAGCTCTCGCCTTGAGTGGTGATGCATTTACTTTAAATATTACCGACTTAACAAATAAACACGTAACAGGCAGCCTAGCATTATTGTCTTATCTTGGATTCTTAATTGGTTTTGGAGTAAAACTACCTATCTTTCCACTTCATACTTGGTTACCAGATGCGCATGGAGAGGCAAATGCACCAGTTTCAATGTTACTAGCTGGAATACTTCTCAAAATGGGAGGCTACGCTCTCTTAAGATTTAACGTTCAAATATTGCCTGAAGTACATCTGCAAATTGCACCTGCATTAATTATTCTTGGAATCATTAATATAATTTATGGAGCATTAAATGCATTCGCACAAGATAATGTTAAAAGAAGAATTGCATGTAGCTCAGTAAGTCATATGGGATTCGTTCTTTTGGGAATTGGAGCAGTTGATGCTTTAGGAATAAGCGGAGCAATGCTTCAAATGATTAGTCACGGTCTTATCGCAGCAGCTATGTTTTTTGTCACGGGATCATTTTATGAAAGAACAAATACCCTTTCGATTCCAAATATGGGAGGCTTAGCAAAGGTTTTACCAATAACTTTTGCTTTTTTCTTAGCGAGTTCTCTTGCTTCTCTAGCATTACCTGGTATGAGTGGTTTTATTAGCGAAATAACTGTATTTCTAGGTATCACAAGTCAAGAGGGGTTCAGCTCTCTATTTAGATCTATCACTATTCTTATTGCAGCTATTGGCCTAGTTTTAACCCCAATATATCTACTATCAATGTGTAGAAGAGTATTTTTTGGACCTAGAATTCCAGCCCTTGCTACAGTTAAAGAGATGAATGGTAGAGAATTAACGATTGGTTTTAGTTTATTATTGCCTACTCTAGTGATAGGTTTTTGGCCTAAAATCGCCATAAATTTATATGAATCTTCAACAAATGCTCTCAGTCAGCAGCTAACTTTGGCTAAATTAGTTGGAATAATTACACCATTAGTTAGTTAATTCTTTTTATAAATGAATACCTCAATTTTTAAATATGGAGAATTACCAGAATTTAAAGAATTTACTCCAGAAAACATCAGAAAACAATTTCCATTAGTACTAGAAAAGATAGCCGAAGATTTTAAAGAAATAGAGGAAAATTTATCAAATTATTTGACTCATGATCATTTAACTTGGGACAAAGTAATAAATCCTTTAAATGAAGTCAATGAAATTCTCAGGTGGAGTTGGGGAGTAATAAGTCACCTAAATGCGGTGAATAATTCTGAAAGTCTTAGAGATATTTATTCAAAATTTCTTCCCGAGATTATTAGCTTGAGTAACAAATTCGGACAAAGTAAAATAATTTATAATTCCTTAGTAAAGCTTAAAGAGAGAAATAACTTTGATCAAATCAAAAACAGAATTTTAGAAAAAGAAATTCTTGAGATGCAACATAGAGGAATTTCACTACTAAAAAATGATCAGGAAGAATTCAATAACATTTCAGAAAAGCTTGGAAAGCTAACAACTGATTTTAGCAACAATGTCCTTGATGCCACTAATCATTGGATTTTAATATTAAATAAAAAATCCGAAGTTGATGGCCTTCCTGAACGAGTACTTGAAATGATGGCAATTTCTGCCCACAATCATTTAAAAAAAGAAGGTGAAGTTGATATTAAAAATGGTCCTTGGAAATTAAGTCTAGATATTCCAACTTATACATCATTTATGACATATGCTACCGATCGTAACCTAAGAGAAAAACTATATAAAGCATTTGTTGGTAGGGCTTCTCAAGGAGAAAATAATAATTCTCAAATCATTGAAGAAATATTATCTCTCAGAACTAAAAAGGCTAACCTTCTCGGTTATAAAAGTTGGGCAGAATTAAGTTTGTCAACAAAAATGGCGAAGGAAATAAAGAATGTTGAAAACCTTTTAGAAGAATTGAGAGAACCAGCATTCAAAACCGCAAAAATTGAATTAGAAACGCTAGATAATTTTTCTAAAACTAATGGGTTTCCAAAATCTCAAAATATTGAGCCATGGGATATTAGTTATTGGTCTGAACTTCTTAGAAAGGAAAAGCTCAATTTAGATCAAGAGTCATTGAGACCTTGGTTCCCCCTAAATGATGTATTGAAAGGTTTATTTAAATTAAGTGAAAAACTTTTTGAAATTAAAGTTGTCGAAGCAACCGATGAAGCACCTCTGTGGAATGATGACGTTTTATTTTTTAATATTCTAAATAAAGAAGATAACAAAATAGCATCTTTTTACCTCGATCCATATTCTAGGCCTGAATCTAAGAGAGGAGGGGCTTGGATGGACGAATGCTTGAATAAAAATAATATTGGCAAAAAGACCCTACCGGTAGCTTATCTCGTTTGTAATCAGACTCCACCATCAAAAGATAGACCTAGTTTGATGAGTTTTGAAGAGGTTCAGACATTATTCCATGAATTTGGCCATGGCCTTCAACACATGCTTACCACTGTAAATCTTCCTCAAGCAGCTGGCATCAATAATGTTGAATGGGATGCAGTCGAACTTCCAAGTCAATTTATGGAAAACTGGTGTTTCCATAAAAATACTCTCTTGAATATTGCTAAGCACTATAAAACAGGAGAAAAATTGTCTGATGAAAATTTTGAAAAGCTCCTAAAGAATAGAACTTTTAATTGTGGAATGGCTACTCTTAGACAACTACATTTTGCTATTACAGACCTTAGATTACATAGTAGTATTGACAAAAACGAAGGGAAAACGGCAGATGAAATAAGAAGAGAAATTGCAAAACAAACTACAGTTATTTCTCCAATTAAAGAAGATAAATTTCTTTGTTGTTTTAGTCATATTTTTGCAGGAGGTTATTCTGCCGGATATTACTCTTACAAATGGGCTGAGGTTCTAAGTGCTGATGCTTTTTCTATGTTCGAAGAAGCTGATCTAGAAAACTCTGAAGATTTAAAGTTAATAGGAAAAAAATTCAAAGATACAATACTTAGCTTAGGTGGAAGCTTACCTCCATTAGATATATTCAAACTATTCAGAGGAAGAGAGCCACAAACAGATTCCTTAATAAGACACTTAGGCCTATCTGGAACTACTTAATAATTTCTCCAATTATCTTGTCAACCGCAGAATTATTTCTCAAAAGATTTCTATGTTTATATACTTTTACTGATATTTTTTTCCCTAAATTTAAATTAGTCCACCAGCTAGGGAAAACCATAAAATCCCAATAAGTAAAGAAATTTATACATTCGATATCATCAAGTAAAAAATCATTCTTTGCCAGCTCTCTCAAAAACTTACTTTTTATTTTCATTTCTGATATTCCCCTAAAAGGAAATTTTGGCACTAATTGAGCTATAAATGTTCCTTTGTGAGGGGAACCTATAGATATAAATCTTCTTGTTCTTTTATAACCATTAAATTTTTGAAGCCAGTATCTACCAATTATTCCTCCCATAGAGAATCCCAAAATATCTAATTTTTTTTCTAAACCATATTTCTCTAAAATTAATTCGTTTAATATATTTGTCAAATCAATAATTGAAGTCATTCCATATGAATGCTTAAGAGTTGGGGCAAAATATTCAACTCCAATATCATCAAGTTTTGAGGAGATAGATGAAAAAATACTTGAATTATTCCAAAGACCATGAATCAATATAATGGGATTTCTTTTTTCCAATACTTTCAATTATTTTCGAGAATTCTTACTATTGATACCTTCCCATCAAAACCCGTAATTGGAGGATTGCATTTTGTCAAAATAATTTTAATTTTAGAAAGCTTAAATTCCTGATCAATGCTCTCTAATATTGAGTTTGAATATTTTTCGATTGTGAAACAACATATTTTCTTTGATTGATCTTTTAAAATTTGAACTAATTTTGAATAGTCAACTGTTTTTTTTATATCGTCGTTTACTGTACATTTTTCATAATCAGTCCACAAAAATATATCCAAACTAAACAATTGTCCTAATTTTCTTTCTTCATCAAGAACACCCACCCTAGCCCAGAGTTTAATATTCTCAATTTTTAAAAACGTTTCCATCTTCAAAATTTCTAAAAATCCTTATGAGTATAGGTAGCCTTACCAGCCGAAAAATCATCAACTATATTCCCATCACCTTTTAGAAAATATTTATAAGTTACCAAACCTTCGAGGCCAACTGGTCCTCTTGGTGGCAGAGATTGAGTAGATATCCCAACTTCCGCTCCAAATCCATATCTAAAACCATCGGCAAATCTTGTAGAGCAATTATGAAAAACACCTGCACTATCTACAATATTCATAAATTTATTAGCAGTAATTGAATTTTCAGTAATTATTCCATCTGTGTGTTTTGAACTAAATTTTTGAATATGAGCGATTGCCTCATTAAGATCGTCAACGATTTTTACCGATAAGATTAAATCCAAATATTCAGTTTGCCAATCTTCTAGACTGGCCTCATGCTTCAAACCTAATTCAACAGATCTTTTATCACCGATTAATTTAACATCATTTGAATTAAATAAAGGTATCGCCCTTTCAAGAAAAACTGGTGCAAAATCTTTATGAACTAATAAAGTTTCAATAGCATTACATGCAGCGGGATACTGAGTTTTACTGTCTAAAGCAACTGATAAAGCCATTTCAAGATTTGCTTCACTATCTATATACAAGTGACAAATTCCATCAGCATGACCTAGCACAGGAATTCTTGTATTCTCTTGAATGAATTTAACTAATTCATTACTTCCTCTTGGAATTATTAAATTGATATGATTCTCAAGATTTAACATCGACATACTATCTTTTCTGCTTGTAAGTAAGCATATTGCATTCTTATCAAGGCCAGATTTAGATAATCCCTTTTGTAAGGCATTAACTATCGCAGCGTTTGTCAAATTAGCTTCACTACCGCCCTTTAGCATTACTCCATTACCTGATCTAATTGCTAAAGAACTAATCTGCATAACAGCATCGGGTCTAGATTCAAAAATTACCCCTAAAACTCCTATGGGTACGGTTTTTCTTTCTAGGATCAGTCCTTTGGAAAGCTCTCTTTTTATTTGTACTTGATTTACAGGATCAGACAAGTCTCCAACTTTTCTTACACCTTCAATTCCTGAATTTAATTTTTCTTTTGATAACTTTAATCTAGAGAGTAAAGCCTTTGAGATGCCTTTCTTTTCTGCTATTTTATAGTCCTCACCATTAGCCTCTAATATTTCTTTAGTATGTTTTTCTAGATAATCAGCCATAAAATTTAAGGCTTTAATTCTATTTTGATTTTTAGTTTGACTTATTTTTATTGATGCCAAACGAACTTGATCAGCTTTTTCTAGAAGATCATTCCCTGGTTGAGGGACTTCGAAAATATTAGCCATAAAATTTTTTAGTTAATTCAATAATAATTCAAATTAACGATTCTTTAAACAAACTTTTTTGCATTAATATCTAAAAAATAATTGAACTTGACTTTTCCAATCTCCATTGGAATCATAAGAACCTAACAATTCTAAATTTGGATTAGCCTGAAAAGTCAAAATGCCTAGAGGTGAAAGATCCTCTCTACCTGGAACGGTTTGAAAGGCAAAATTTATTGCATCAGTAATATCAAGTCCTAGTTCAGCAACCCAAGCTTGAGAAGAAAATTCCTCATTAGAAAATGATTGCCCATCATTTTCTATATCTAAATTTTCATTAGAAAAAATATTATTTAAGGAATCATTATTTTCTATTAACGCTGGATATAAAGAGAACTGAAATCTTTCACTGAAAGCATCTGCATTATTAATTTGAGAAATAAATGCCCTATTTATTAAATTTGCAGAGTTGCCTCCAATTAAACCAATTATTTGTGATCTGTTATAACTTGGCGTACTCCTTAATTGAATTCTTCTATTTTCATCTTCAAAAGATAATTGATCTAAAAACCCTTCGTAAGATGCTTCAATTTTGATAAGTCTTGAATTACCAATACCAAATGATCCAAACCCACTAGAAGTAGAATTTACATCAATATCACCTGAGATGTTTGAATCCTGATTATTTTCACTTATAGGTATTATAGAGTCTGGAACTTTACTAACCAGAGAAAAATTAATAAATGGAACGACACCACTTCTTGATGCAAACAAAATATAGTTTTCTTTATTTTTATCAAGTTTAAATGGAGTAGTATAAAGGTTAGCTTTACCATTTTTAAGATAAATTAAACCCCTAGCATTTAAATCTTTCCCTACCTTTCCTTTTATATTAANNTCTAATTTGGTATCTAAATAAGCTTGAACTATCTCTGAATATTGAAGTTTAAAATTTGGACCAAGTTTTAATTTTAAATTATTAAAACTCAAATTATCTAAATAATTAGGCAATGTTTCTCCTAAGAGCACCGAATTTAAAATTGTTTCATTCGAAATTATTTCAATACTTTTATTATTATTCCAATAGAGTTCTGGCCAATCGTTTTTAGCTCCCTTTTTAAGATTTTTATCTAATTTATTATTTTGATTATTGCTATCAAAGTTAATAAATCCATTATTAAGAGATAAATTACCTCCCAAAACAGGCTTTTCAAATGATCCACTTAAATCTATATCTGAATCTATTAGGAAATTAGAATTGTCTGTCTTTAAAGTTAATTTATTCGTTATCAAATTAATCTCTGATTCACCAGATTCATTCTTACTGTAAAAAGGCAAAGAACCTCTTATAGATATATCTCCAGAATCCTCCGACTTTGCTTTGAGATTCTTAATTTCTAATGAATCAAAATCAAAAATTATCAAGCTATTAATATCTTTAATTATGTTTTTGTAAAAATCAATTTCGGAATCTTTAATAACTATAAAACCGTTCAATATTGGTTTATTTAAACTTCCTTTAATTATCATCCGAAGATTCACTTCACCCTCTTTAAAGACAAAGTATTCATCAGCAAAAATATCTATTAACTCAATAAATTTTCCATTACCAATCAATCTTAGATCTAAGTTATCTGATTTATTTATAGGTATTGAGCCTTCAATATTAATTGGAATTTGAGAGTCATTTAATAATAGTGAAAAATCAATATCAAAAATAGAATTTTTAAATTCAATTAGTCCTTTGTTAAATACTATTTTTGTATTTTTTATTGTTGAATTATTAGAAGAAATTTTACTAGCGAAAGATCTTGTATCAAGATCATAAAATAAATTCATATCCAAACCTCCTGAAAAATCTCTTGATTGATTTAAAAAAATATTTGCAGTACTTAATGGTAGTTTTTTAATTCTTAAAGAACCTTTACCGCTTAATAACCCTCCTTCCAAATCAACAGAAAATTCCTCTTTATTATTTTTTTCATCCTCTATAGAGTCATTAAAATACCCATTTATTTTTGCGTTTAAATTGTAGTTGCTTGGTCTATCGCCCTTAATAGTTAGCTTTGCATTATATCTACTACTAAATTTACTTAAATATTTTTGCAAGTTAAATTTGTCTTCTAGAGCATTATTATTTTCAATAAAGTTATTTATAAAATCGATCTTTTGTTTAAATGATTTATTATCTTTATTTATTTCCAAATCACTCAAAATATTCGATTTACTTATGGGAATATCTTTTTTATTATCAAAGTTAAAAATGTCAACAGCAGTTAGGATAGTCCATCTAGTACTTATATTGGTGAATTCTGAATTAATTAAATTATTTTTATTTGAATCATATTCGACTTCAATTATTCCTCCATCAATTGGATACAACGAGGAGTTTATATAAAAAGAATTATTTTTGAAGCTGAAATCAAATAATGAATTTGCTAGCTTAATATTTCTATATTTTCCTAAACTCCAAGCAAGTCGCCCATCAAGATTTGAGAGGTCTAAAGAAATTGATCCCGCACCATTAATAATTCCATTAACTCTATCGAATTGATTTTTGCTTAAAGATAATTCAAGTTCATCAAGGGTGAAATTATTAGCTTTCCAAATATAACTATTATTCTCTTTAAATAATTCTATGCTTCCTTTATTAGAATTATAAATTCTACTAAAAGATACATTATCTAATTTTAGATTAGAATCAAACTTTATAGATAGAAAAGAAGGAATTGGAGAGTATCTATTTTTCATATTTAAAAGAAACTTATCATTTTTATTGTTAATTTCTCCCTCCCATATTTCTCTGATCCGAATCCCTTTGAAGTGAGGATAATCAACATTAAAATTTATTGAAATATCAGGATCAGTAATTTTTCCTTTTAATTCGCCTTTAGCAGTAACAAAACCCCTGATATCATTTTTTCGGAAAATATTTAAATTAGATAATTGAGTTCTATTTATTTTGAAACTAGAATCGATATCACCAAAATTAATACCTCTCCTATCAAACCAGTAGGGAACATTCCCCAATAGTTCAATATCTGGATTTAGACTATTAACATATCCAACACTTCCTTTTAGATCAATTTTATTAGAACTTTTATTTAATGGTATGTTTAGATTAAAATTTGAATTCAAAGTTCCATAATTTAAGTTTTCGGAATTTCCTACTAAATTATTATCTTTACAAAAAAACCTAGTAGAATCTGAATTTATATTCTCTGAGAAATCTTTTGGTTTTATTTTTAAATTAGTAAAAGAAAATCTTCCTTGGCAAAATGTTTGTGTTGATGATTTATTAAATTTAAAGTTAGATTTAAAATTACCCTTTTTAATGCTAATTTTTCTATTCCCAATATTATAATTAGAGCCATCAAGATCTAATCCTCTAGAAAACAACTCCAGCTTTAAAAAGTCTTCATTTAATTTTGTATTAAATTTAAATTTTAGAAGACCCTTACCATCAAAATTTGATTTTATATTTGCAATAATCTCTCTATTACTTGGCTTATAAATAACGTTACCTTTTAGTTTTGTTTCTAGTCCTGATTTTTTAAGATTAAAAATTGAATAATTATTAAAGTTAAAATTCAATTCATATTTTATTTTTGATTTATTTTTACTTATGGATTTTTCATAGTGTTTTTCCCTTTTAAAAAAATCTCTCTCAATATTAATTTCAGATTGATGAGGCCTTATTTTTACTATCCATTTTTGTTTTAAAAAAGATCTAAAAGGCATAATGCCCACGTATACATTTTTAGCTTTAATTTCAGAATCTATATCTTTTTTATCATTAATTTTTGAATTACCCAAAGAAATACCTAGAAATCTAATCCCGACATAATCTCCTAAATCGACATTTTTATCTAAAAGATTCTCAATTCTTTTTTCTAGTTCTAATTTTCTAGAACTATAAGTTTCTTTTAAAAAATTATTTAATAAAAAAGTGCTTAAAGAACCTAAGGAGAAAAGCGTCCCTACTAAAAGAATCTTAGTATTTAAATTTAGAGATCTAATTTTTTTCAAGTAAGAGCCCAAAAATAGAGTAGGCTTACAAAATATAAGAAATTAATCAGGTCAAAGCCACTAAATGTCTTTTTTTGAACTATTAGAGAATACACCAAAGATTTTTGGATTATTTGGAATATTTCTTTTTATTTGCACAATAGCAGCTTTTATATTTAATTTTGGTTTTAAATTTCGAATAATTGGAGCAACTATCTTTTCATTATT
>FUFK010752105.1_pt1 | contig 10214 bp, 13 predicted proteins | sample 1021851 | NCBI WGS metagenome assembly FUFK01 (sample SAMEA51879418, study PRJEB19060) | metagenome
AATATCAATATCGGAACCAGCCATGGCAACCGAGTTTTTAATGAACGTAGCATCAAAAGGTCCTTCTGTAATGTAAATTGATTTGTTTGTATCTATTCTATCCAGTCCAAAGATCTTGGGTTGTTCCTCGTCCAGCATGATCGTGATATATCTAAGTGTAGCGTTGCGTGCTAGTGATCTGCCTTGGTATCCAAAAAGGTTACCTTGTTTGTCTTTGAATGGAATGATGATGCGGGGATGATCCTGCCTGAGGGTATCAAATGTCTGCTTCTGTTTGTTAGTCCACTCTTTAAATTTTGGACAGTAGTAGAAGTAGTCGAGATCTTTGATGCCTCTTTGTTCTAGATATTTCCTAGCCTCGTGAAAAATATTTAGGTCTGAGATTTTTTCTAGACCAGTAGCAGATTTAACAAAATTAGGAGGTGAAAAATTAAGTTTTGGATTTGGTGTGTAAGACCCCTTTCCTGTACTAGAGGTAGAGTCTTTAAACTTTTCCATGACATATTGATCATGTAATAATATGTCTTGATCCTTTAAAAAATTAGACAAAGTTCTACCAACACCACAGTTGTGGCATTTGTATACGTAATCTGCTTTTATCTTAAAAAAATATCCCCTCGCTTTGTTCTTTCTCTTTTTACTGTCACCGCAATAAGGGCATCTAAAGTTATAGAGTCCTGCTTTCTTGCGAGTAAAGAGAGATAGGCGAGGAGATATTAAGTTTATGTACTTATCGTCGATATACGACATTCATAATGATTAATCCAATGATCTCATTATAGGGGTGGATATTGATTCTGTCAAGCTTTGGTTAAGAACCATGCCTTTGAGCACTTTTTGTCCCATTGGACTGACTATAAACGATATCACAGTCAACGCTCCTGCTATCGTCCACATCTTCTTCTCCATTACACGGAGTCTNTNATCNACTAACCTTATATCCCTCTCACATCCTTTCTTNATAGANNNTGTTTCTCTGTTAAGATCAGCAGANAGTCTATCTAATTTTTCAAATAGAACTTCGTCTATTNTATCTTGTTTGTCTAACTTCTCATTATGCACAGCAAGAAGTTGACCCATCTTCATAGAGTTTTCTTGAAGNGTGTCAACTACTTTTTCTAATCTTTCTAGTATTGCTGTGTTNATCTCAGACATTGCCCTATCTACACGTTTCTGATAGCGAAATCAAGTGCAGATTGGTATGTAGCAGCGTCTTTGTTAAGCATGTANTGGAACTGTTGCTTGTGTGTGTCGTCTAACTGCCCATAACATGCTGCGATTCTCTTTGCAGAGAAGTTATCTAAATTCTGTACAGATCCATCACCGAATTGGATCTTTGCGAATGAACCTTCACCTTGTGGATTCAGTTCTGATGTAGCAACGTCTAGTGCTACTTGTACTACGTCTTGTTTTTCAAGAATTACATCTTTATTCACGTTAGTTTCCTCATTATTACGTTTTAGTTTTTTNNNTTGAGATGNTGCTTTCTTTTTGAAATCAGATANTCTTGCTTTCATAAGAACATCCATCTCTTTGGTCTTTTTGACCATNTTTTCCTTNGCTTCGCCACGTTTTTTCTGTAACTCTTTCTGACGATTGAGTTTTTTCATNTGACCGATCTGTTTCTGTGCTCTCTCTGTCTCGGAAGACACTACTTCAGTGATAGGAGATTCAATTTCGGTATGTTCTTTTTTTGTTCCAGTCATTTTTCTGCGTTGTATNCGGGAGAAGAGATCTTTAGCACCTTTGGTACGACCATCCACTGTCTCATTATTTTTCTTATACTTACGATGTTGCCTAGGATTCACCATGACAAATGCGGGAGGTAACTGTAGTCCAGAACCATCACCAGCAGAGTTAATCATCTCATTCATATTAGATTCAGTTGTTTTAGACATTCCTCGTCAACATCCTCGTTAAGTTTAGGTGGCAATCTATTGAGAAATAACATAAATGCCTTGATAATAGACCAATATGTTGCTTCTACTCTATAAAATAGCAGCGGTGTTGCTGCATCATCAAAGACATTATATAATACTATCACATGATTAAGTATCAGGTGAGTCTTCAACTCACCCGTTGTTTCGTACCTTCTCAGTAGTCTTTTAATGTACTTAAATCTCTTTAAATCCTCTTCAAAGTCTGAATAAGTAACGGACAACGGGTTGTTATAATTTCTAATTGCAAAAATTAACCAATTTTCATGGTTCAATTCACTGATATTCATATCATATTATGATCCGAATGTTAGAGTTCCTGCTCCGTTAGAGATAACTTCTTCTGTACCATTAGCAGATGTGATCTTAACTCTGTAGTTTTGACCATCTAATGCGTTAGATGCTAGTCCACTGTAACCAAGTGTAGCTGTAGTGAAGTTAGCGTATGTAATACCTGTATCAAGTGATGCAGTGATGTTAACCCAACGCTTAGTACCAGCCTTCTGACGTTGCCAAACATAAGCAAGTGTGCCAGGTGTACCAGTTGTACTTGTAGTAACTGCGAATGTACCAGCACCAGAAGATGAAGCAGANTTACCAGGTTGACCTGTGATAGTTACAGCAGATGCAACTTCAGCAGCAATGGTATCATCAGATGCGTCACCAGATGTACCAGCAGCAACAGACATCGCTGCTATGCATTCTGCCTTGTGACGTGTGTTACCATAGTGATCTGTATATGTTCTATACAACCACCAACCAGGATTCTTAATTCCACGAGACTTACTCTCAGCAAGAGAACCCTCAGTAGAATCAGCAAAAATCAACTCATAACTATTAGAGTCTCCACCCAAGATTACAAATTCTGCAACGTGTTTTGGAGGAGTTCTTTTAATTACATTAGCAGCAGTAACTGTTGCTGTTGATCCTGCGTATACTTTGTGTAGTTCAATACTAGTAGTGCTAGTAACGGTCTTAACAATGTAGTTAACACCAGAAATTTGAAGTACATCACCACCGACAACGGTGTCAGCAGCGTTCTTTGTGACAGTGGCATCACCGTTAGTGACACCAATATTTTGTGAGAATGCAGCTGCATCCGTTGTTCCAATAAGTGACATCTTTTTCTCTAATCGTGTATTGTTCTAAGTTTTATTTATAAAAGGACTATTCCTTTGCTGCGATTGCAGCCTTGACAGTCTCAAGTAGCTTGTCATCCATATCAGTTTTGGTCAGTTTAACTGCCTTACCTAAGATAACTAAGCAAATTTCTATTAATTTTTCTCCAAGTTCCTCATTGTCAGGAATCTTGTTTACTGCGTCTGAAATGACTTTCGTTGCAAGTGGTAGTAGAAAAGAAAACATGGTAATATTCCATAATGTGTGTGTATCTATTTATTACTTTTCCCATTCCCCCAAAATTTCACCCATAATCTTCATAAACTCCTTGAATGACATGAGTTTTCCTACTCTATGATACCTTCTTGCTTTTAGTACACCAGACTCGAATGATTCTTTAGTCAAAAACCCATCACCCCTTACCTTCATACCTTTAGGAATGGGTTTACACTTCTGAGTATCATTACAATAGTACTCTCCTTTACCACATGTCTCTTCTTTTGCTACCTTTTTCTCTGGTAGTCCTTTATGTTTAGTAGATGCAAACTTTTTTGCATCCTTCATCTTTATGCTGGAAGCAACTCTGGCAACCTCAGGTGAGGTAGCTTTTTTCTCACCCTCTTTTTGAGCTTTTCTAACCATCCCGAAGAATCTTTGTTGGGATTTTGAGACTGACTTTTCATTTAACACCTCCTCATTCGTGGCACGAGTAGTCATACCTTTACCATGACCATCTTTAATGATGGGCATGACTTCTACGTTGCCAACCTTCTTGTTTTTCAGTTTTTCCTTTCTCTTTTTAGAATCAGTTTTAAATTGATCGTAGGATTTCATTATTTTTTCTTAGACATGGCAATGATTTTGCCGACCTTCTTGCGTCTTGCAAGTAGGTACTTGTCTGACTTATCCTTATCACCATCGTTATCTACATCACCGTCTTCTTTTCCAACTGGATCTAACTTTTTCTCTGTTACATGCTCTACTGATTCTGCTGCCTTCTTAAATGCATCAGGTGCAGGATATCCTTTATCGCCTTTCTTAGCAGGAGATTCTCCTCTCTTTCTCNTAGCGTGAATGTTGTCATAAAGACCCTTCTTACCTTCCTTTATCTCATCTTCATGTGGTATTGTGTTACCATCTTTGTCTTTCTGATGATGAAACTCATCTTCCTTAACGCAATTAGGAACAGATTTTCCTCCTTTCATCTTAGTTCCCTTTGCCTTATATCCTTTCCAGCATGTAGAAGCACCAACATTAGCACGAGCTGTCTTCATACTACCTTCTTCTATATTATCCCAGTTCTCAACCTTAATCTTTTCAAGAACCATTAACTCTCCATCAATTTCTATCTCTTCTCTTTCTAAAATGTTTGGGCATGCCTCAGTTGCATGGTTGCCACCACATTTTTCACAAACTTCTGTCTCTTCCTTAGTAGCAAGTTGTGCTTTAGGAGATTCTTTCTTAGGACCTTTCTTTTTAGTCAGAGTATTCTCTATTTCTGCACCATGTGACTGTGGATCCATGCCATCAAATGGTGCTTCAGATAAATGNANATCTGGTANGTCAGTGTTTTGGAAGCAATCGCCACCCATCCACTTNNNATATNNTTCCATCAAACCTGATGAAAAATCATCATTNTTTTTGACAGTGTTAATTGTATCTTGCTTCTTCATTTACTTACAAGGAGGTTCTTCTCGTATTATTTATAGCTCTAACATTCTTAATCCANTCACGNAACATTTTTCCTTCTTCAGATATAACAATTGCATAGTTACCACCCACTCTNTGGATNGTTCCTTTGACTCCTGTTCTTGAAGACATGACACTATCTCCCTCGCTCAGACCTTTCTCGTGTCTTTGCTCTTGTCTTAGTGCTTGTTCTCGTAATTTCTTAAAATTTATCATTTATAGTTGGCGGGTAAGTTCGCTGCTATTTCCATCATTAACATTCGACAATCATTCTCTTTTAAACTGGTAGGTATACCAGATCTGAATGTTTTAAAATCTCCAGCAAACGCTGCTCTTCTCATTTTAGTACCAGATACTGCAAATGTGTCACCATCTGCGTCTCTACTACCAGAAGATACGATGTCTAACTTTCTAAAAGAATACTCGTCTCCATTATATTTATGGATCCACTGCATCGCTTGTACTCTATCAGATCCTACAAGAAATATACACTCATCATATCCTGCCATCATAATATCTTGTAAAACTGCTACTGGATCTCTAGGTCCGCTGTATATTTTACCTTTATGTAAAGGAAACATCTTATTCATATAAAATAATTTTCTATCTGGCAGCAGAGGATTGTTCCCCTTCTTATCTACTGTCTGGGAAATGTAAATTCTATAGTCATCTGTGCCAGCAGCACGTTTTACATTATCAAAATTTTCTTTATGTCCTGTGGTTGGTGGTTGAAACCTACCAAATGTCATATAGCATCGTTTTGTTACTAACGCCATTTCTTTGCAACAGTAAAGTTATTGTATGAGAACTCAAGACGATTAACAAACTTGATCATGTCTCCATCTTTATGTAGAACATAACCCTCAGGACCTGTGACTTTATATCCTGTGTCTGTTTGTACAAATGTTTTAAAAGTTTCTAGTTTATCTAGTTTATCAATGACAAATTGCTTGATTTCTTGTATCTCTTTGTACAAACCAAGCATTGATTTGAACTTTGTAGCGTTATTGATCAGATAGTTTTCACTATCATATATTAATTTTTTCTTAGCAACCTGTGTTTTTGGTGTTTTTATCTTATCAGCAAGAGGTTTTACCTTACTATGATAAAAATTAGTCAAGTCTTCAAGTGCTTGTGTTGTATTTGATATGGTCTTTTGATTTTTAATTTGACTATTAAAAAATTGTTTAAGGTAAGAAGATACATGCCATTTAGCATCTCCTGCAGTACCAGAAAGAGTAGTCAATTCATCTAAAAAGTCTCCAGATGCAGCACACATTTTTTCTATGTTAGCAACGTACTTATCAAACAACACTTCTTCTGAATGATTTAAACCAACTCTATCCATTGGAGTGTCATTATCAACAGATAACACTTCAATAGATCCTTTTACCTTTGCACCAGCAACCGCTTGCATAGTTTGAAAATTATTACCTCTGTAATGTGTATGAAAAACTACACCTATCTTTGCTCTACTTGTTGCTACACCTATAGGATGATCTACAGGTATACCGTACGTTATAGTGTTTGGTGTGAACGTATATAATTTCTCTCCATTAACTGTTTCTCTTTTTACATCAGTAGTAAACAGTAAATCTCCTTGAACTATACCTTGTATACCTAAAGTAGAAAAATACTTCAAAGAATATTTTAATTTTTCTGCAAGATCTCCTTCATAATATAAATCTACATCAGCATCACGATAACATGCTTTAGAATTTATTGCGAAAACAGATTTTGTTCCAACAAAAAACATACCACTATTAGGATCAGTACCACATACAACTGATGGTGCACCATCCCATTTGGTTTGCATAAAACCTGTGCTATTATCACAACCAAGCATCTTTCTTAATTCTTTGAGAAAATTAACAGACGCTATACAACCCTCAACTCCATAGTTAAGCATCTCATCTTCTAAATGTTCAAGGTGTTTTAGTTGAGTTACGTTTGCCATTAACTATCGTCTGCTATTTCTGTAGAATCTCCTTGATGACCTGTTGCAACAGTCTCACCTTTCATTGTATATTTTGTCTGTAACTTATCAGGGTACACACGAAGTGGATCTGCTGTAGTACCTTTATCAGTTGTGTTTCTAATGTTAAAAACCATGTTAAATACAGGAGTCTCCATATGTATATTAACACGTTTTTTCCCTCCTGTGTCACCACCGTAACTTATTTTTACGTTTTTTGGAGTGGATGCTTTTTCTAAAAAATTCTCATCTATTTCTAGATGTTTAATTTTTGTTCCTCTCTGTAAATGCACGTAATGATACCCATATCCAAGAGATCCTTTTATAAGTTCCTTTATTAAGGAACGACTATAAGATGGATTAGTATCTACTTGATGATATCTTCTATTGCCATTATTAAATTCATTAAAAGTAGCACATAAAAATTGTTCATTTAAACCAAACGTTTTAATTAATGCTTTTCCATCTTCTTGTTCTATTTTTCCTGCCTTAACCTCAGCTACAGGAAATACAGTAGTTTTTAATCCAAGATTAGATAGGTTGGTTGTACCACTAGTTTTAAGTGAAAGATATATTTTACGTTTTTTATTATTACATTCAGTATCTAATGTTATATCAGTAACAGTAGAACCTATATCATATCCATTATTACGAGATGCAGTTCCCACTTCCCAATGTTCATTTACTAATTTCATTGGTCTTTTTTTATTTGATTTGCCCTCAGGAACTACAATAATTTTTTGACATTTGTCTAACTTATAATATTTTATTATGTCTTCAATAAAACTTTTGTATTTGTTATTTTCTATAGTATTTGTATCAATCCATTTGTTAAGAGCGACTTCCATGTCTCTCTCAAANAAACTTCCTTGATTATTCTTTCCTTTTGCTCCTCTACTACCATCACCAAAGTCTGGTCTCAATTTTGTGAGACTTAATTCTTTTGTAATTTGTTTTATAGTAAATCCACCTTCTAACAATCTTATAATCTTACATTCATTCTTCTTGCTAGAATCAAATGCTAAAGGATTTTGTACGACATGCCCATAATGTTGAATCAAATATCTGTACAAAGACAATGCTTCTATAGCAGATGTTTGATTCATAAATTTTACTGCTTTTCCAGCTTCTTCAAATGTAGATGGTAGGATGTCGAATGCCACTTACCTATCCCCTTTCTTCCTATTTTCAGAAAAGTAAACATCGAACGATCCCTCAGGATAACGCTTCTCTAATTTCTTGACATTAGTAGCAATCACTTCATCAAATGATACTTCAAGTGCCATGCATGCCTGTGCTACGTACCACATGATGTCACCAAGTTCAATGATCAGATGTTCTCTGTTGTCTTCGTTCCATGGTTTACCTTGGAATACCATCTTCTTAATGATCTCAAGGAACTCTCCACCTTCAGCATTAATCCCAACACCAGCAGTGGTAAGACGTTCAATATTGGCACCTTCTCTGTCAAGTTGACCCAAGCGATCAACAAGAGATTTAAAATCCTTACTAGGAGTGCTTGTGACAGCATCCACGAAATGAGTGTACCTATCAAAGTCCACATGCTTTATACGTTCCATTCTGCAAATTTAGATAATCGGTTTTGTGTTTGTGAGAATTGTTGTAAGGTTTCTCCTACCTCTTCATCTTCTATAGTTATGGCAGATGAATCATCTGCTACATCATACAACCTCATTTTCGCTCTGTCAATTCCCAGAATGAATTTTCGTGAGGCAGTCGGGTCATTGTATCTGTTCTTAAGTTGTTTGACCAAGATGCGACCCTGTTGTTCAAGTTCCTCAGTAGATATAAGGGCAAACATAAAATCAGCAGTGGCAGGGAGACCAAAAGACTCAGAAGTGTCAGTGAGATCGGGATCAGAGTTACCATAACCGCTACGAGTAGTTTGAGTAGCAGAGATAATAGGTAAATTACTTTCCACAGCAAGACCCCGAAGCTCTTCAGCAATCGCTTTAACATAGGTATACGAGTTAACAACAGCACCTTTATATCTAACAGAAGCACAAATGTTTAGATAATCAACAAAGATAAGATCAGGTGTAAAATCTTTCTTTAATTTAAGATCACTTAGGAGTGCCTTAAAATGTCCTGCATGTGCAGATGCAGTAGGGTACTCTTTAATGATCAATTTACCTTGTGTCTTTCTAGAGATCTCATTTACTTTTGAATTAAATAAAACCTCAGGTAGTTCCATGATGTCCTTGACGCTTACGTTCAAAAGATTTGCGTCAATTCGTTCAGCAATCTTCTCCTCTGCCATTTCACATGTAATGTAGAGAACGTTGTACCCCTGAGTGAGGGCGGAACCAGCCATGTGGCACATGAATAGAGACTTCCCGACACCTGTACCAGCAAGAGCGATGTTGAGAGTCTTGTTAGGGAGACCACCTTTCGTGATAAAGTTAAACTTTTCCAAATCAAAGGGAATTTTCTCTTCCTTCCTGTGGTAGAATTCATATCTGTCTGATGATTGTTCAATGTAGTCATGTCCTATATGTTCATCAAATGAAACTGCCAAAGCATCTTGTAAAATACTGGGTATAGCACCCTTTGTGAACTTTTTATCTCCGCCATCAGCAATCTTAATAGACTGCATGAGTGCTAAGTATATAGCACGATCTTGACACCATTTCTCTGTGGCATCTAACAACCAGTCATAATCCACCCAGTCATCAGATAGAGAATTTATTCCCTGTACTGTATCTTTGAATGTCTCTTCTGTAAGGTCTCCTCTATTCTGGAGATTAATTGTGAGAACTTCTTTAGTAGGGATCTTGTCGTACTTCGCAGCGAAGTCAGCAATCTCTTCAAATACAATTTTTTCATGGTACTCTTGGAAATAGTCTGCTTTTATAAATGGCACTACCTTACGATAGTATTGCTCATTGTATATTAGATTGCGAAGTATTGTTTCTTCTATTCTTTCTGTCATTCTAGTTTTAACCTCGCAAATGATTTCTCACTTAGTCTCTTCTGTATTAGTCTACCATAATCTTCATGTAGTTCGCAACCAATATAATGTCTATTTAATGATTTGGAAACAACTGCTGTTGTTCCTGATCCCATGAATGGATCTAGAACTATGTCTCCCTCTTCACTCCCTGCCTTGATACAAGGTTCAATTAGATCAGGTGGATACACAGCAAAGTGTGCTCCCTTATATGGTTTGTTTGTTACAGTCCAAACATCTCGCTTATTTTTCCTGTCATAAGACTTGGATAACCCACTATGAGGAACCAACCCAGTGCCAGGATTATGGTACTTACCTTTAGTGCGGTCTCGTGTACCCCAGTCTTGCTTGACGGGTTCTTTAATTGCTTCATTGTTATAATAGTATTTACGATTTTTAGAAAGTAGAAAAATATATTCGTGTGATTTAGTACACCTATCCTTTACCGACTCAGGCATAGGATTAGGTTTGTGCCAGATAATATCCTGACGTAGATACCATCCATCTGCACGCAATGCAAATG
>FUFK010049477.1_pt1 | contig 10211 bp, 6 predicted proteins | sample 1021851 | NCBI WGS metagenome assembly FUFK01 (sample SAMEA51879418, study PRJEB19060) | metagenome
TAAAAAGAATATTGAAGATTTAAACGCTAAAGATATTGAATTGTATCAAAAAGCTCACTTTCAAGAGCTTAAAAAAAGAAAGTCAATCAATACTGCGATAGGGTGCGGCATAACTGGTGTAGCCGTAGCTGTAGCTGTAACTTATTTCGTCATAGATGCTGCATTAGGTGATTTGAGAATATAAGGTAAGAAGCACTTTTCCGTGCAGGATGTGGTATATAATTAGCCCTATATGGATGGGTTTACTCTTTGTGGCATGATGGTTAGATTTGTAATATGAAAATAATATCTTCTCTTGATGGATTAAGATGCATATCAATTTTGTTAGTGATTATTGGGCATAATAGATTTAATCTATATAAAATTGATATTGCAAACTTAGGTGCTCGAATACTTTTTGTTATTTCTAGTTTCCTTATTGTTGGCTTGTTTTTGAATGATTTATAAAGAAATAGATTTTCATTGAAAAGATTTTATTTCAAGCGAATTCTGAATTTTAAAAAATGAAAATGTTCCAATTAGTTAAGCTTATATTTTTCTTAATAATAATAATATGTAGTACGACGCTATTTGGAGCACATAAGTCGAAAATCATTCAATCTGATCCTGGAGAAATAGTATTCAAATTATCATTAGATACCGTTTTTGTTAATTCAAGTTCTATTTCCGTAAAACCCAATCTTGATTTTAATAAAACACCAGGAGAATTTGTATTGCCTATGGATGTGATACCATTGGTTGGACTTCCTGAAAATGTTGAAATCTCATTTGATAGGAGTGAGCCTATTGAGCTTAAAAGTTTTTCTCCAAAAACTAATCGAAATGAAAAAGTAAATAATTCTCCTTTAGAAAACAAGCAAGGCACTCAATACACTCATAAGGTTATTCGAAACGATATATATATTGAAAAATCAATCCAAATGAATGGTCAATATATATATCTACTACATATAAATATCATTGAGAGGATGGGGAACCGTTGGTGTTGGTTTAAGAATACCATCGTTAAATTAAAATGGGTAAATAATAGTAGTGCAAAGATTGCAAATCAATATTTAGATCAAAATAAGGATTTAATTAAGCAGAACATATTGAATGTAAACCATCATAATGTATATGAATATTTAACATCAAATAATCTTATCAGAATTAGTGTTGATTCAAATGGATACTTTCGAATTCCATTTGATAGCCTCTATGCAATAAATCCATCCTTAAATAATATAGATAATAATTTAATTCAGTTATTTCATGATGGGGTAGAGCAACGAATTGATGTTGATCCAGATTTAGGAATTATATTTTTTGGGAGTGAGGCACCTCCGCCACGAGGTGTCGAATACGATAAAAATTTCTATACAAGCATCAATCATTATTGGCTGACCTGGGGAACTCAGGAGGGTTTACGATATGGAATTGAAAACGTATATCCTATGTTAGATATTAGCACGATTGAATCACCATTGTCATTTGTTTCAAAAAGTAAGTTTGAATCAAATCAAAAACAAATAAGACTTGGTGGAGTGAATACCAATGAACAATGGGATGGATTCGAGCACTTTTTTTATAGAAAAGTCGTAGTTGGAGGAGGAAATGAGGATTATAATTTTCAATTATCAAATATGCTTGAATCAGGAAGTTATAGATTAACTGTAAAATTGCAAGGTGTCATTGATAGCTTTCGTAGGGTTAATCTATCATTGAATGATAGATTATTAGGATCAATTGAATGGAGTGGAATCAGGAGCCAAAAATTTATTTCTAATGATTTTCCTAACTCAGATTTAATTAATGGATTAAATAACTTATACATTAGTGTCGAAGATTTAGACGATGGAATCGATAAAGTGGCTCTTGACTGGATTGAGATTGAATATGACCACAAATATAAAGTTAACGAAGATCAATTATATTTCAATAAACAAGGAAATTATTCTACAAATGCTCATTTTAATATAGGCGGATTTTCAAATTCAAATATAATCATCTTTAAAACTGGAGAAACAAGACTCACTGATTTTTTAATTACTGAATATGAGGATGACTTCCATGCTGTTTTTCAAGATCAAATCATAAATGAATCACAGAGTTATTTTAGTTCTTCAATCGATAAAATCCCTTATCCTTCCAGCATTCAGGAAGTTCAACCGCTTGAGAATTTAAACAACCAGGGGTCAAACTATATTATTATAGCACCAGATTCATTTAGACAGGCTTTAGAACCTATGCTAATTCATTATGATGCCGTAATTAAAACACCAGAATCGATTTATAGAACATATTCTAATGGCGTAATTAGCCCATATGCAATTAAAGAATTTTTAACTAATGCATATATGACATGGTCAATAAGACCTGAATTTGTATTAATAGCTCAAGATAAACATATTCCTGCGATGTCTATGCAGACGGTGCTCTATGGCTCTACTTTCTCGGATTATTGGTACGCACTTTTGATTGGAGATGACTATGTCCCCGAAGTCTCTGTTGGAAGATTCCCCGCAAAAAATAAAACCGAATTAGAGGTAATGGTTGATAAGAATATGCACATNATAAATTCTGAAAATCAAATCTGGGAGAATAAAATTTTAATGATTGCAGGTTATGAAAATGAATTCAGAATCCAAACCGAGGAACTCATTCCGAACATTGCTAAAAAGGGATTTTTTCCAAAACGACTATATGTAGATGCTTTTTCTGAAGATGGACAATTTTATGGTACCACATCTGATCTAATTAATTATTTTGAGAATGGGATATCATACATCAATTTTCTAGGCCATGGGGGCGGAGGAGTTTGGGGTGATAGATCTCTGTTCACTCTTGAGGATTTTGATAATTTAAATAATTATAAAAGATTACCTTTTGTAACAAGCATGACCTGTTTTACTGGTGATGCCAACAATCCTAATACTTTGGGGAGTAGAATGCTCTCGCACTCTGAAGGTGGTGCATTTGGCTGGTTTGGATCTTCTGGTGTTGGATGGATGGTCAATGATTACCTATTGTTAAAACCTATTCATGATAGACTATTTAATACTAGCACTAGCTCTTTACCAATAGGACAACTAATTGATCAATCAAAAACCGAATACTTATTTTTAAATCTCATTTGGCCNGATATTGCATTGAGCCAAATATTTCAATTTAATCTCTTGGGTGATCCTGGATTAGTTGTAATGAACTACGATGAAATTGAAATGGGACTTGAAGATTATTCTGTTCTTGATGAATCAGATTTAGAGCTAAACATTGATACAAGTATAATTGATTCTTTTACCGTCCAAATTCTTGATAATAATTACCTTCCATTTAGTGGAGAAGAAGTCATAGATGCCTCAATAATTAGTTTGCCTGAAGATATTCAACCTGGTAGTCATACATTGGTTGGAGTTTTCAAGGACCAATTGAACAGGAATAATCATTTTTCATTACCATTTGAAGTAGAAAATACTTTTATTGAAATAAAAGATATTTCTCCTGCATATCCAGTGATTGGAGATTCTATTACTTTTGTGGCTTTCATTGATGCACCAAATGAAATTATAAGTGTTCAATGTTGGGTTGACAGCTCATTTTATTCCGATATGATAGCAAATAGTAGTTTTATCTATAATCTTGAGAGTAAAATACCAACATCTACAGAGTTTAATAGTTTTTCTGTCCGTGTAAGGGTGACGACCTCTGATAATAAAATAAAATGGTCATTGCCAATTGAAATACAAACAACGTCTGAGGTAGATGTCCGACCCATATCAATTAATTTGCCTACATCCCATATCATTGGTTTAAATAGTGTTTTAAAAAATCAATCCGATGGAAATGGTGACTATTATTTTCTCTTAGAGACAAAGTGGGATGGAGATTCAATTTATACTCAACTACATTCTGATTCGTCAGATATTGGTCCTTTTCAAAGGATATCAGAAACTTTTGAATTGCCACTTAAATCAGGCTATCATGATTTTAGAATCTCTGTAGAAAACAAAAGAAAATTTATTCAAGATACAACTTATGTTTATGATACTACTATACAGGTTGATCGATTTTGGATAACCTCTGACATTGGATCTACAGATGATCTAATTGTAAATGATACGGTTACATACAACTCAATGAATGTTTATGTACATCCAAACAAAATAGAACAAGATGAAATAATATTTTTTAATCAAATAAATAATATAGAAGTGGGAGACAATCAACCAAGTTTAAATCCTATTCTAGATAATATAAAATTAAAACCCATAAGTATTGGAATTGATGAAGTAGATGTACCATGGATTTCATCATGGGAAGTTGACAGACAGTATCAAAAAGATACATCGCTTTATCGTTTTAATACATCCTTAGATATTTGGACTGCTGTCCAAGGAAGTTGGCATAATAATAGATTCGTATTTAACAGCTCAGGGTCAAGCCAATTTGCATGGATAAGTTCCAATGATAAAGTATCCCCCAAATTAGAAGCAATGGTTGATGGGCAAAAGATACTTAAAGGAGGATACATAAGTCCTGAGCCTGAAATTTTAATATACATAAGAGATGAGAGTGATGTAAGTGTTCATGATATAGAGTTTTTTAAAAATGGTTTCAATTGGGATCTGGTAAATAAATTTGATTTAATTCAGAATGGTATTTTGACTCAAATAATTTTAAATCCAATTTTATCTGAAAACGATAGAACCATGAGCTTCCTTGCTTCTGATTACCTTGGGAATATTTCTGATACCCTTAAACTAGAATTTTTTGTTTCTCCAGATATGAAAATTATTGATTATGGTAATTTCCCCAACCCATTCAATTCAAAGACTTCATTTTCATATGAACTGACACGAAACATTGATGATTTTAAATTAAGTATTTACACAGTCGATGGGAAAAAAATAAGAGAATTCAAAAGTTTTGATTATGGTATAAATTCCAATCTTAGCTCCATAGGTTATCATGAAATCATTTGGAATGGCAGGGATGAATGGGGAGATGAAGTGGCCAATGGTGTTTACTTTTATAAATACAGTTTAAAATTTGAGGATAAAAATTTTAGTAGTGTGGGGAAGGTTGCCAGATCAAGATGAGAAAATTATCTGTTATCTTATTTGTCAGCTTTCTTTTTTCTACAGGTAAATATGGTGATTCCTTCTTAAAAATTGGTACATCTGCAAGAGATATTGGAATAGGGCAAGCAATTGTTGCCGATATAGGTAATGCTTCAGGAGCTAATGTTAATCCTGCATCAATTTTTGGATCAAGTTCAAAAACTTTATATCTGTTATTTGTTAATCAATATGGACTGGCTGAATTTTATTCTGGAGGAATTGTCTTACCTTTGAAGAATGATAAATACGCAAGTTTTAATTTATCTGGTTTATTAGTTGACAATATTGAATACAGGCCTGATTTAATCAATATTAGCTCTATTGAAAAACGGCGAGATATCATTAGAGACCTTTTTGCGCAAGGCTATACTTCTTTTAACAATGTTGAAACTGCTCTTACTACAACTTTCGTAAAAAGGTTTAACGGACAAATAAATATGGGTTTCAATTTCATTAAATATGAATTACCAATTGGAATTAATACCAGGTTATTTAAAAAGAAATTACATAAAAAAGAGGCCTATGGTATTGGGTTTGATATAGGAGGAATATATTCAATAGGCTTAGGAGATATTTTTAATTATGATTGGATGGGAAATTTTGGTTTTGGAATTAGTATGAATAATATCTACGGGACTCACCTAGTTTGGTCAAATGATTTAAAAGATATTATACCTATGCAGGTCATATCTGGAATAAGCTATGAGCAGTCAATTAAACTACTTAATTCAAATATTTTAGTTCTTTCTCAAAAAAATAATCTATTCCCAAATCAGTTACAAGTTGGGATGGAGATTACCATATTAGATAAAGTATTTTTAAGAATTGGAAATCAAAATGGCATGATACAAGGAGGACTAGGCTATGATACTAGAATAATTAAGGTGTCAAATCTAAGGATTGATTATAGCTTTGGAGGCCACGATCTAGGTGATGCCCATCGATTAGGATTTGAACTAAAATTTTGAAGATTTATCTTAATTTAAATGTTTTCATGATTTTTATAGCTGGTTGTAATCTGCCAATAAATAATGAAATATATATAGAAACTCCACGATTTGTTGAAAAAGCATTTTCAGATTCAAAAATTGAGTTAGGAATTGATGCTGAATATAGATTGAAACATGGTATCCAATTAATGTGGTATCCAGATGGGAAGAATAATATTGATTATTATATAATTTATAGAGGAAATGGTGAGACAATTTCAGAGATATCATTTGAAAATATCGGTGAGGTTGGCCACAACGATTTGCTGTCATTTGATACCTTATTCCTCGATACTACAGCAGACTTACATAATAAATACCACTACTACATTAAGGGCTTTGATATTAAAGGTAACTCGAGCAATAATTCAGATACAGTATCATATATCTTGCATAATAGTCCCTTTGCCATTTCACCCGTAAACACGATCTCGGATTCATTCCCAATATTCCAATGGATAAATAATGTGACCAACTTTGAGTATACAAGCGAGTTTGTAATTAGAATAGAAAAAATAGAGGGCATTACATTTAGCCAAGTTTGGACATGCCGTTTTTACAATGAATGGTTTGGCTTTGAAAATTATACTCCCATTTCATTTCAGTACTTCCCAGCGACCTCTTTATGGGATGAAACTAATAATTACTTTCATGTTAATGCACCATCCAATACAATTACTTGTTTCGGCCTCAACACTGGTATGAAAGAAGGAACCTACCGATGGAAAATTAAATCAATAAGCCAAGTAAATAATCAAAGTGGTATTGATGAAGCTAGTGGAGAATCTCCTTGGCAATATTTTAGTATCTCTTTCTAATAATTATAATATTATTTTTGTCAAATATGGGAAAAGAGACACACATTTGAAGGACGCAACTATATAGGGATATAAGCAATCAGGTGCGTTTCTTAATCCGTGCTCCCCGCAAAGTATTTGAAAAAAAGTCCGTTAATCTTTCTTTGATGATTGTTAATTTAGGCTATGATTAGGTGTTTTCTAGTTCTAAATATTATTGGATTTATATATGCCCAAGGAGGAGGTAATGCACTGGATTTCGACGGTTCAGATGATTATGTTGAACTATCGTTTAACATGAACAATCTTACCCAATTCAGTATTGAAGGATGGGTGAAAACAACTACATATCAGGGTGGTAGGATATCCTTTTTTGGTGCACCTTATTTAATAAGATTTGGGCGTAAAGATAACGACATTTGGGCATACGCAGAGCAAACTTATCAAAGTGCCTCTGTTAGTGTTACAAGTATTGCATCAAGCACATCTGATTTTACTGGGAAGTGGTATCACTTTGCTGTAGTGTGTAATACAAGCTCTATCAAAATTTATGTGAATGGAAATTTAGAGGCGAATCAATCCATATCAATTTCTGGGTTTGGCACTGATGGGAATGGGTATAATGCGCACATAGGAGGAAGAATCATGAACCATCCTCCAACCGGCTATCTTGCTGGTATGATTGATGATGTTCGGTTTTGGAATGATGTAAGAACTGAAGCAGAGATTAAAGAGAATATGCATAAGGATCTGGCAGGTAATGAAGCCGATTTACGAGCCTACTATAAAATGAGCAATGGCACAGGTACTTCTTTAACCGATAATAGCTCCAACAGTAATGCAGGAACTCTTACCAATATGGACAATAGTGACTGGGTCACTTCTTATGCCCCGATTGGTAATCTTGGTTCCAGCTATAAAACGGATGTAGAAGGTATTTGGTCGGTATCTGGCACCAGCGAATCCGATGCCTCTAATGGCTTGACTATGACTGNNGGAAGTGCCCTTTCTACTGGTAATTTTGCCGTTTTTGGAAATACCAATACTAGTGGTGAAACCTCAGCAGATTTGGGTTCAGTTGCCAGCACTAATCGTACCGCACGGATCTGGCAGGTCGATGAGAGTGGTACTGTAGCTGCTACCATCAAGATTGATATTAGCGATGCCACTGGATTAGCAAATGGAACTGGAACTGCATCTAACTTTAGGCTCTTGTACCGTTCAGGTACTTCAGGTGCTTTTAGTTCGGCTGCCACTGGATCTAGTATTTCAGGTGATGTTGTCACTTTTAATAGTGTTTCCCTTCAAGATGGTTATTATGCTATGGGTACTGAGGGCGATGCGAGCCTACCGGTAGAGTTAACCTCGTTTGAATTGTTAGAAACAAGGAACGATGGCATTGCCCTTCAATGGGTAACGGAGAGTGAGATTAACAACCTTGGATTTAACCTGGATAGAAAGACACCCATTACAGACTGGAGTCAGATTGCCAGTTACATAACCCATCCTGCATTACAGGGACAAGGCAGTGTATCTCATCAAACTATTTACACGTTCACAGATAATACCGTGCAAGAGAATGAGTCTTATGATTATCGTCTTTCGGATGTTGACTACTATGGGAACGTAGAGTACCATAGTTTACAGCTTATGGGAGTCTCTTCATCTAACACACCAGAACAATTTATATTGTATCCTAATTATCCGAACCCATTTAACCCTGTTACCACCATACGTTATGATTTATCAAAGGAATCATTTGTAGCTATAACCATTTATGATATGCTTGGTAATGTGGTATATAATCTGGTTAATGCCAATGAATCCCCTGGGTACAAATCAGTTCAATGGAATGCTACCAATAATCAAGGTGAGCCAGTATCAGCAGGAGTTTATCTATACAAGATTCAGGCAGGCGATTTCTTTGACACAAAGAAAATGATTCTTCTTAAATAGCAGGAGACTTATGCTCTCTTTTAAACATATAACCCTTCCATTATGAAGTCTAAACGATATACCATTTAGAATAGTTCAGAGGATGTTTTCTCTATTCTTTTTTCAGGAACTTTATTTTTATTAGTTTTTGAATCTATGAAAATATCAATGATAGTGCCTTTACCACCTTCAGGTTCAAAGAGTGAGTAGATAAAGCCAATAATTAATATTATTGCAATTAGCACTAGCCTTTCTTTTGAATTTAGTTTGTGTCTCATATGTGATATTTAGATGAGGAGTTACTCTTTTTTGAAAACTCGTTCAACAAGTAAAAAATTAAATACTCCGTTACCTAATCCAACTAACAAGCAATCTATGAACCCAGCATCACTTGAAGAATATCCAACACCAATAGCGGTTCCAACTACAATAAAGAGATATATGAACCATTTTAGTGTTGTGCTCATGTTACAATTTAAAACAATCACATAAATAATTGTTGTGACATAATCTTATATGCGTATGGCATATTAAAGTGGTTTGTTAAACCGGAATCTTCGCAAAGCATTTGAAAACAAAGTCCGTTTCATGTTTGTGAACTGATTGTTAGATTTAGTTATGCGAAGATTTTTAGTATTATTTTGCATTGTTGGAATTTTAAAAGCATATGATGCAACTTATATCAGCCCANGAGTACAGGTAGGTATGAACTCAAAAGGTAATTTTTTTATTTCTGGCCAAATTACCGCTGGCTTAGCTTCTTCCAGTGCTCTAGATCCAAAAGTGATACCTATTGGGTTGACTATTGGTGAGAGGNATTACAAAGTTAAAGGAAAGGGATGGAAAAAATATCATTACATTGATGCGCAAGCTTGGATGGGCTTTGGAGGAATGGGTCTTGGTATAATGGTAGATGAAAGTAGAAATAACTATTTACGGTTTAAATGTGGTGCTGGACTTATTGGATATATGACATATGACTACTTCAAAGTGTTTAATCATAATTATGGACTTATTGGGGTGCTACCAGTACTAAATCCTTAACTACAAGAAGGTGGCTCTTGTTAGACATAAAGTTAGGTTATTTAAAATCAAGCCCCACATTCGTGGTGTTTTTTGTTATTAGGCTAATTATTATGTTTTAGTATGGCAAAGAGAGAAGTATTTGAAATTTTTGGTTTAATCGGAGTAATTGGTTCTCTTGTTTTTGTNGGTGTAGAAGTAAGGCAGAATACTGCAGAAATTCGGGGTTCGACTCATCAATCTGTATCTGAACAAATTAATGAATTATATCTAACTATTGCTGAGGATGAACGTTTATCAAAATTAGTTTCGGAAATGATGGAAAATGCTAATTTGAGAAAAGATTTAAGTCCTGCAGATCAAGTTAG
>FUFK010054843.1_pt1 | contig 10211 bp, 8 predicted proteins | sample 1021851 | NCBI WGS metagenome assembly FUFK01 (sample SAMEA51879418, study PRJEB19060) | metagenome
AATATTAAAAATTTTGCTCAAAATCTACCCACTAATATTTCAACAGGTCTTAGTAAAACTTTTGATATTGGAAAAACAGTTGGNAGTGGAATAGTATCTGCNTTNACAGGTTTACCTGGANTANCNACAGCATTNGGTTTATTTAATGAAACTCCAGAACAAAAAGCATTAAGAGAATTTTATGAAGCAACAACAGGTTTAACAAGCACTGGTCAAATAGCATCTGGTATTATGCAAGGATATAATCCAGTATCTGGTTTTGGCCCTCAAGGTTTAACTGCAGCAGTAGATNAAAGAATAGAGACTATTAAAAATACTTTAAAAAATAAAAAGTCTGCAATTTTAGAANCAAGACTTAAANAGTTANAAGCAATAAAAGCAGCAGAAGAAAAAGCAAGACAAGATAAAGCAAAAGAAATGCAAGCTGCAAATAAAGCTGCAGGCACAGGTGGTTATCAATCTGACTTTTCACAAGACGCAGGATTTATGGAGGGTCGTGGTACAGCAGCAGAAATGGGTAGTTTTTAATGGCTAAGATAGTACAGATATTAACAAGACCTGCACCACAATATGATTTGGGTACAGCAGAAGCTCAAGTAAGAGATCTTGATGCAATTGTAGAAAAACTAAATACAACGTTTCAACAAGAATTAAAGGATGAGGTAGAAGCAGAAAACTTCTTTTTAAATTAATGGCTAATAGTTTTATAAATAAAAAAGCAGATTTAACTACAACAGATTTAACAACACTGTATACAGTGCCTAGTTTCAAAACAGCTGTTGTTAAATCTTTGATAGTATCCGAGGACGCTGGATCAGGAAGCACAATAACTATAACTTTAGTAAATGCTAGTAGTGCTATATTTAATTTGTTTAAAGACAAAGCCATAGCATCAAAAGCCACAACAGAACTTTTATCTCAACCTCTTATAATGGAAGAGGGTGAAGCATTGAAAGTACAAGCTGCTGACGCGAACGAGCTGCACGTCATAGCTTCTATATTAGAAATACAGCCGCGAGAGGTAACAACATAATGAAAGATATCCCAATAATAGAACCAAAAGAGATTATAACAACGATAACCAATATGAAGACAGGTGAGGTATATAAGGATGATAATGAATGGAAAGCCAGAAATATACCAGAATCTGACATAAGAAAAGATGTCAGGGTCATCATGCCGAGCCTTGATTTATTTGGAGAAACGAAATAAGATAGCAAACTATGGCAATTTCAAGACCACAAATAAATAGACAACTTCGAAAAGACGGCGGTATTTTAACAATAGATGACGCTAGAAGAATGGCTCCTCCTGGTGAGGATCTAGCATATATTAATAAGGATGAGGCAGCTCTTTTAAAATCATTAGGTGGTGCTGGTGAAGATATTAATGGCACTGGTATTAAATCATATTTTTTAAAAAAAGTTTTTAGGAAAGCTAAAAAAGCTGTAAAGAAAGTTGTTAAAAGCCCTGTTGGTAAAGCTGCAATATTAGGAGCTTTAACTTTTGGTATACCAGGAACACAATTTGGTGGACTTGCTGGTGGTAAAGGTTTGGGGTCTTTTTTTGGTAAAGGAAGTTTTAACCCATTAAAAAGTATTATAGAAAAAAAAGGTTTTGGAGCTTTAACTAGACCTAGCGGATTTGCTAAATTATTAGGAAAAGCAGGTTTAACTGAAGGAGCAAAATTAACAGGTTTAGGTAAGATTGCAGGTATTACAGGTTTATCAGGTCTTGCTGGATTAGCAGCGGCGGGAGCAACAGAAGACGAAGAAGATGAAATAGATTTATCAAAATTAGATAGAGGTGAAGGATTAGATATTGCAGATATAGTTAAACGTGCAAAATTACAAGACTCTGAATTTAGATTCTTACCTGGTGCAGAGTTTACAGATGCTTATGCTGCAGAGGGTGGAAGAATAGGTAAACAAGAAGGTGGAGAAATAGATAAAAGTAAAATGATAAAAGACATGTTAGATAGAGGTGCTGATGATGATCTTATTAAATCTATAACAAAGGCATCTCAAGAAGAAATAGACTCTGTTAAAAATAATCAAGCTGAAGGTAAGGCTGAAGGTGGAAGAATAAATTTAGCAAATGGAGGAAATGGAAAATTTCCTATTAATCCTTTTCAAGATTTAGTGAATTATTATTTAGAAATGGGTGCAAGTCAATCAGAGGCTGAAAGTTTAGCTACTAATGATTATGAAAAAGGAATCAGTGCCCCTAAGAAAAAAGCTGAAGGTGGACTCATGAACCTTGGAGGCATGGAGATGGATCTTAGAGGTGGTGGATTTGTGCCACTAGGAGCCAAAGAAAAGGCCGATGANGTNCCAGCNAGATTAAGTAANAATGAATTTGTAATGACCGCTGATGCTGTAAGAGCAGCAGGTGGAGGAAGTNTTGATAAAGGNGCAGATAAGATGTATAACCTTATGAAAGATTTGGAGAGTAGAGTATAATGGCAGTANNAGAAACACGTAATTTACCCGCACAGTTTATAGAAGATCTTGGTAAAGATTATGCAAAGCAGTTAACAGCTACAACTGCNATACCAATAGATACTTCTAAATTTGCACCANNAGTNGCAGCNCANGATGCATTNCAAACNNNAGCTGCAACATTAGCAGGAAGTGGTGTTGGATCTTTTCAACCATTTATTACAGCTGCACAACAAGCGGCAGCAGATGCAGGTGCAACTATAGGTGGCATTGCTGGTCTAACAGGAGCACCTACAGCGGCACAAACAGCAGCATTTACATCACCGTTTCAACAGCAAGTTATTGACACAACACTTGCAGAGTTTGATAGACAAAGAGCAATCAACGAACAAAATATTCGAGATCAACAAGCACAACTAGGTGCGTTAGGCGCAGGTAGATCAGGTGTGCAATTATCAGAATTTCAAGCACAATCAGGAAGAGATAGAGCTGCATTAGAAGCACAATTAAGACAACAAGGTTTTCAACAAGCACAAGCAGCTAGACAACAAGATATTCAAAATAGATTTGGTTTAGCTCAAGCGCAATCAGGTCTAGGACAGTTTCAAACGGGACTAGCGGCACAGGTTCCACAATTACAAAGAGCAGATATTTCAACTCTTGGTCAAGTAGGTGCAGCACAACAAGCACAAAGACAAGCGGTGCTAGATGCACAGAGACAAGCAGCAAGGACCGCGGCCTATGAACCATTAGAGAGATTAGGATTCTTTGGTCAAGGTGTGACTGGATTAATGGGTGGTTATCCTGCACAATATCAATTCCAAGCAACACCACCAGCATCACCACTACAAACTGCATTAGGTTTAGGTACAGGTATAGCAGGAATATTNGGAGCATTGAGATAAAATGATGAANCGTATTTTTAAAAGACCTATGTTTAGAATGGGAGGTCGAAGTGATGATGGTATNATGTCNATTAGACGTAAATATCAAGAGGGTGGAGATACAGGNATAGTAACCTCTCTTCCAGAACCAGAAGAACAAAAANTTGGATTTTTTACAAAAATTATGGATGCTATAAATCCTCCATCAGGGAAAGTTTTACAAAGATTACAAGAAAATCAACCAACAAGTTCTCCATTTGAAAGATTTGTAGAAAAAATGTCAAATAAACCATTAGAATTTAGAACACAAGCTGAAGCAGATGAGTTTCTAGAGGATAATCCTCAATTTATACAACCTATTAAAATTTTAGGAACAGATAAAATTATAAATCAAAAACCTGTGGATACCACAAGCACTACTACAGATACTACTACAGATACTAATACTAATACAACCACAACTAAAAAAGTTTCAGATGAAGATACAATAAAAAGTTATATGAAAATGTTTTCTGACGCTTTTGGAGAATCACCAGAAGATGCATCGAGAGAAAGATTTTTACAACTTGCTAAGTTTGGCGCAAATTTATTAGGACAACCTGGTGGTGATTTAGTAGGTGCTGTTGGTAGAGCAGCAGCTCCAAGTATTGAAAGTTTAGCAGCTTCAGAAGCAGCTAGAAGAGCAGGAGATAGAGACATTAAACTTGCAGCAGTTAAAACTGCTATTGAGAAAATGGATGATCCAACGGCAGATAAGATAAAAACGTTGGCTAGAATTTCTGGAGTTCCAGAAGCTGACGTGGCTAAATTAATGATTAGTGGTAGCGGTGATTCTAAAATGGATAGAATAGAACTAACTGCCAAAGCCATTGAAGAAAATGTTGGAAGTTCAGCTGCCTTAAAAATAGCACAAGCTTTAGAGGAAGAAGGAGCAGTATTAGCTCAAGCAAGTCCTATAGAAATAGATAAGAAAACTAAAAAACCAAAAGAAGGTGTTGCTGACGGATACTATTACGATGACACAGGAAAATTATATAAGGTTGAAAAGGGTAAACCTAAAATCGTAAAAATTAAATAGGAGGTCTCATGGCTGTCGTTTATCAAGAAGGAGAGTCTTTTGCAGATCTTCAAAATAAATACTCACCAGAAAGTNNAGAANATGATGTAGGATTTTTTGAATCTGCATTNGCTGGNGTTGCAACTGGTTTATGGAATATACCAAAAGGTTTCGTATCACTAGGTGCAGAACTTTTTGATTTGGTAGGAGATACCGATACAGCTAGGGATGTTGAACAATGGTTTGATGATGTTAATCCATTTGATGATGAGGCTGAAGCTAGAACAGTTGGAAAGATCACTCAAGCACTAACACAGATAGCGCCTTTAGCTGTTTCTGGTTTTGCATTAGGAGCAAGAGCAGGNGGTAGACTTGCGGCAGGATTAAATAAAAGAGCAACTTTATTAGAAGCTAAAAAATTAGGTTTTAAAGAAGGTGATAAATTAGCTAGATCNATAGCAAGACGAGCAATAGCNGCTAAAAAATCTGGCAAAGCTTTTAATCTAACTAATGTTGGTAGAAAGATTATGGGTAAAACCACTGGTGGTGTAATAGGTGGAGGAGTTGGAGAAGCTATTGTGGCTGATGAAGATATTGGAACATTAGCAGATATTGCAAAAGGNACATCATTAGAGCCTTATGCAATTACCATGATGGATAAAAGCACTGACAAAGAGGGNAGAGATGAGGCATTTAGAAGATTAAAAAATAGATTAAAGTTTGGAACTGAAGGAGCATTATTTAATCTTGGAATTATAGGTGCAGGAAAAGGTATCCAAAAAATTAGAAAAGTAGATCCAAATGGTATTAATGAATATGCGCCAGGATTTATTGAAAGAACTGTTCAAAAAATTAGATTGGGTTTATCTCCACAACAAGGTGGCAGTAGATTTACACTAGAAACTTTAAAAGGCATGGAAGACACTATAAAGGCAGTAGAGTTTTCTGCGTTAGAAGGAGCAAAAGAATTAGATAGGTTAAGTAAAGATATGATTGATCCTATAAATAATCTTTTACAAAAACGATCTGTTGATGGAAAATTCACTCCTGTTACTGAAAAAAGTATAAAAGAAAGATTACAAGGTATTATAGAGGGTAGACCAAACCCTGAGCTTATGGATATAAAAGCAAGTGGGCCTTTCTCTCCATTAAAAGATTCGTTGTTAAGGGCAGGAAGAGCAGAACAAGCTTTAGCAAAAATAAAAATTAACAAAGGTCATCAAGAATTATTATCTAGAGCTCCTGAAATAAAAAATCAAATAAAAGCAATTGATGATGAGTTACGTGCAATAAAATTAGATTCAATTGATGATGTTCAAAAATTTTTAAATGAACCTAGAAGAAGAAAATTAATTCAAGATAGAGCTAAATTAATGAATGGAGAGTTTGATAAAAAAACTAAAAAATTAATTAAACCAGGTTTAAGACAAATAGATCAAAATTTAAAAGGTTCTGCTAGAATAAAAAAAAATATATTTAAAAGAGATGATTATCAAGTTAATCAAGATCTAAAAGATTTAACAAAATTAATGAAAGATGCTGGCATTGATACTAAAACAATAACACAATTAGAAGATGTTACTATTGGCATGCGTCTTGGGATAGATAATTTATCAAGTATATTAATGCAAGGTGGTAAACTAACTGATGATCAATTTAAAACTTTTAGTAATGAAATTGGTAGTTATATAAATTATAGATTTAAAGCTTTTGATAAACTACCTCTTTTTGAAAAATACAAAGTAACAAGTGAAATTAGAAAAAAAGCTTTTAATTTATTAAAAGCAGATAGACTTAGATCATACGCATTAGATGAGAAGAATTATTTTAAATCTGGTCCTAATAAAGGACAACTTATACCTGCCACAGAGCAACAATTAAAAAATACTAAATATGCTGACGATAAAATTTATGAGGAAATAAATAAATTTATAAGTGAGCAAGGTTTAGACGTAGATGATGTTCTTGCTCCCGAATTTAAAAATGGTGTTCAAGCAGTTAAAGAGGCGCCTGCTACAAAAGCAGAAATAGAAGCAGTATCGTTAAGCCCTGATATTCTAACAAAAAGAGTAGCAGAACCATGGCAAAGAGAAGTATTAGGTGTAGTAAAAGATCCAACATATACTTTTCATGCAACTACAAGTAGACAAGCAAGATTAGCTTTTGGTTTAAAATACATGGATGATTTAAATAAAGCATTTAGTTCAGGTCCAAATAAAAAAGTATTTACATACAAGGACATGGTAAAAGAATTTGGAGAAAACTTTGAACAAAATTTAGATCCAAATAAATTTAAAAAAGTTGAAATAGAAGCACGTCCAGAATTAAGTGGCATGTCTGCATTAGAAGGAAAATATGTAAGAGCACCTGAGTATGATGCTATGTTTGATGTAACCAGTAATTGGTTAAATAACACACAGGTAGGTCTTGCATATAGATATATGTTGTTAGCTCCAAAAGGTGCATCACAAGTTGCTAAAACAATTTTATCACCATTTACACACGTTAGAAACTTTTTAAGTGCAACTGCATTTGCTGCTGCCAATGGTGCAATACTTCCTAATCTAACAGATATACAAACTTTAGCACCAAAATCTTTAGGTGGTAAGGGTGTGTTAGGTGATGCTTATAAATTAACAGCAGGTAGAGTTTTTGGAAACTTACCAAAGGAACAAGCAGAACAGTTTGCAAGATATCAAAGATTAGGAATTGTTGGAACTCAAGTTGAAGCAGGAGAAATAACTAGACTAGCTAGAGATATTGCAGGGGGTGCTTCTGGTGCAAAAGCATTACAAAAATTAGAAAAATTACCTAGTGGTGTTAAAAAAGTATTTGGTAAATTACAAGAGTCTTACATAGCAGAGGATGATTTTTGGAAAATTACTACTTTTGAATTAGAGAGAAACAGACACACAAGCATTTTAAATCAACTTGGTATAAATAGACAAAATTATAAAGCAGTATTAAATGGAGAAGTAGAGGGTTTAGAAAAAGCAGGTAGTTATTTTGCAAAAAAAACCGCAAGAAAAGAAATTGTTGATGAATCTTTTGATGGATTTTTAGATGAGCTATCAGCAAACATGGTTAGAAATAATGTCCCTAACTACGAATATATTGGAAGAACAGCTAAAGCTTTAAGACAATCACCGTTTGGAAACTTTATAGCGTTTCCATTAGAAATTATGAGAACAGGTAATAATATTATTACTCAGTCAATTGATGAAATAACTAGTGGTGTCCCACAATTAAAAGCTTTAGGATTAAGAAGACTGTTAAGTTTTGGTACCACAGTTGGAGGTATTCCCTATTTCTTATCAGAAGTATTTAAAGCTAAAAATAACGTATCGGATGAAGAAGTTAAAGCACTCAGAAGATTTGTTCCTGAATGGTCTAAAAATTCAACGTTGTTAGTAACAGGTAGAGATGAAAAAGGTAATTTAAAATATGCAGATTTTAGTTACTCTCATGCCTATGACTTTTTACTAAGACCTTATAATTCAGTTATAAACGCTATAGCACAAACTGATGGATCTAATGAGTCATTAAAAGAAGCTTTAGGTAAAGGTTTAACAGACGGAGTAGTTGAGTTAATGCAACCATTTACTAGTGAATCTATTTTTATAGAGGGATTAGTTGACAGTACAATTAGACGGGGCATTGGTAAAGATGGAAGAAGAGTATGGTCTCCAGCAGATGATCCATTAGTTAGAATTGGTAAAGGTGTATTGCACGTAGGTGAAACATTAACTCCTGGATCAATAGCACAATTAAAAAGAATTGGTCAAGCCGCAACTGGTAAAACAGATAAATATGGTAATCTATTTAATTTAGAAGATGAACTACCAGGTATATTTGGTTTTAGATCTATTACCTCTGATCCTGCTAAAGCATTAACTTTTATGACAACAGATTTTGTAAAAGGTTTGAAGAATGCAGATAACTTATTTACAGCACCTTTGTTAAGAGGTGGAAGAGTAACTAAAGAAGATATTATAAATTCTTATAAATACTCTCAAGCTCAAAGATATTCTGTTTTAAAAGATATGTACAAGAATATAGAGGCTGCTAGAACTTTGGGTGTTTCTAATTCTATAATTACTAGAAAAGTAAAAAGAAGAGGTGTAAAAAAAGATGTATTCAATCAACTTATGAGAGGTAAATTTACACCAACTAGACCTAGTGAATTTTTTATAAAAAGATTAGCTGAAATAAACAGAGAATTAAATAAACTAGAAGGTGTACAAGTGCGTAGTCCATATTTTGAAGCATTACCTGAAATTAATAAAATAGTATCTGATAATAGAAATCTTAATTTTTTAGATGATGAGATTAAATTTTATGAGGATCCAGAACCACCAGTCNTACAACAAGAATCACGGATCACGACTCCACCCGTAAATACCGTNCCAATAAGTCCACAAGTAGTGACTGCTACTAATCAAAATGTTGGCTTGAGTTTGCCATCTAATTTTGCTAATTTATCAACAGCAGAGAAATTAAAAACTTTAAATGATTTAGGAATAAATATTAACTAATTATGGCAATAGACCCTAAAACAACAAGAGAACACATCTTAGCCCTATATGGATACATAACAGGGTTACGAAAAGACATTTCAGCAGATTAAAAATAATCACTTAAAACATATACACGAAGATGTCGAGAAGTTGGGCGGTAAGATAGACAAGATCTATTGGGTTCTCTTAGCAGCAGCGGGATCTGCTGTGCTCTTTGCACTAGGTATATTATTTAATTGATGAAACTTTCACGTAACTTTAGCCTTTCAGAGCTTATTAAATCAGACACAGCCATCAGGCATGGCATTGATAACAATCCTAACGCAGATCAAATAGAAAAATTAAAATTACTTTGTGAAAATATTTTACAACCAGTNCGTGACCANTTNGGNAGNGTAACGGTGACNAGCTGNTTTNGGTCCCCTCAGCTGTGTCAAAAAATTAATTCGTCGATCAATAGCCAACATACCCGTGCNGANGCGGCGGACTTCGAAGTAATGGGCACGAGCAACGCTGAGGTCTTTGACTGGATTAAAGATAACCTAGACTGGGATCAAATGATACTTGAGTTCTACACTCCTGGTGAACCAAACAGCGGGTGGGTCCACTGCTCCTGGGTTGCTGAGAATCCACGTAAACAATTATTAAGAGCTTACCGAGAAGATGGTAAAACTAGATACAAACCTATAATAGGTAACGCTGTAGACTTAGACTAAATCCAATCCCGTAACTCTTCACCCATAACTTCAGATGCAATATTNATTTTTTTACGCAAAGATCTAACTATCTTTTCATCAACAGTATCTTCTGCAATTAAATCTATATAGGTTACATTTTTCTTTTGTCCNATACGNTGTGCTCTATCNTCTGATTGTANTCTNTTNTCTAAATCATAACCATTAGAATAATAGATNACAGTATTTGCTTCTGTTAGTGTAATACCATAACCACCAGTAGAAGGTGTGCCTATCAAAAACCTACATTCATTATCGTTTTGAAATCTACGTATGTTATCTTGTCTTTCATCTTGTGGCGTTAACCCATAATAATCGACCACGGATCTTGGACCATATTTTTTTTCAATAGCATCTCTTATATCTTGCACATCTCTTTGCCAATATGCCCATATAATAGCTTTGTTTTCTGTCTCTTCTAAAACATCCATAAGTTCATCTAGTCTATTATTTTTTATAGTTTGCACAGTGCCATCATCGGCAACGAAATGGCCACAAGTTATTTGTTGTAATCGCATCAACTGTGTCAGTACAGTAACCGTAGAAGTGACCTTACCATTTAAGTTTGCAATAGCCGT
>FUFK010037484.1_pt1 | contig 10209 bp, 10 predicted proteins | sample 1021851 | NCBI WGS metagenome assembly FUFK01 (sample SAMEA51879418, study PRJEB19060) | metagenome
ATCAAAAAAAAAAGAATACAACATTTTGATTTGTATAGATTAAAAAATAAGAAAGAATGTCTAAATATTGGTCTTTTTGAAGATGATAATGTGATTTCAATAATTGAATGGCCAGAAAAAGTACATTTTAAACCCAAAAAAAGGATAGAAATTTATTTTAAATATTTTGATAACTATAATTCAAGAATATTAAAAATTAAATTTTTTGGAAAAAATGAGGCTAAATAATAAAAAAGTAACTAAATTGGAAGGGGATGCTTCAGAACGAAAATTTTATAGATCAAAAAATTCCATAATAATTTTCTCCAAAAAAAATAAAAAAAAAAATTTACTAATTTATGATGCAATAAATAAAATACTAAATTCAGGGGGCATTAATGCTCCTAGATTATTAAAAAACAATTACAAAAAAAATTTAATAGAAGTGAATGATTTGGGAGATATTACATTGCTTAAACTTATCAAAAATAGAAAAAACAAAAAAAAAATTTTTATGAAAGTATTAGATTTATTANTTAAAGTTCAAAAAATAAAAAAATTTTATAATAANGATTTTACAGGTAGAAAATATAAGATGGNAAGATATTCAAAAGNTAAACTTTTAANAGAGGCCTATTTGTTTANCGAATGGTATCTTCCTCNAAAACTTAGNAAGAAAAAATTAAATCAATTTAAAAAAAGATTTAAGANCATTTTTTTAAGATTATCAAAGGCAATTAAATTACCTGATGATGTTTTTGTGCATAGAGACTTTCATGTTTCAAATATAATGCTTAAACAAAAAAAATTTCATTTAATAGATAGTCAAGATGCAGTCATTGGAAANCCNGCTTATGATCTTGCTTCANTAATTGATGATGTAAGACTTAAAACNTCAAATAGTTTAAAAGAAGAAATGTTNAATNATTTTACAAAAAAATACTTAAATANAGATNTTAAAAAATTTGAAAATGATTTTTTAATTTTATCNGTATTAAGAAATTTTAAGATTCTTGGAATTTTTTCAAGACTTGCAAAAAGAGATGATAAAAACAGATATCTTAAATANATTCCTTATACATGGAGTCTTATTAAATTAAGAACNAAAAATNGAAAAGTATTTGATGAGTTAAGGTTNATTTTNAATAATAATAAATTNATATAAAATTTNATTGTATGAAAAAAATTGAGGTTGCGGTGATATTAGGTGCTGGTTTTGGAAAAAGATTANCNCCAATTACAAANGAAATTCCAAAACCTCTTGTTGAAATTGGAAATGAAACTATACTAGAAAAGACTATTAAACTTGTAAAAAAATTAAATCTCAAAAAAATTCTGATAAACACCCATTACAAACGAGACCAGCTTAAAAANTTTATTGAAAAAAAAAACTTTGATATTGATATAGAATTATTTGAGGAAGTCCCTGAAATTCTCAATACTGGTGGAGGAATTTTAAATATGATAATGGAAAACAAAAATGAATATTTTTTAACCTTTAATCCAGATACTTTATGGAACGAAAATTATATTGATGAAATCTTAGAAATGGAAAATCAGTTTTTTANCTNAAATTCAAAAAATATTTTATTAGTGGTAAATAAGGATAAAAGCTTCGATCAAAATTTGATAGGAGACTTTAATCTTGAAGCGGACAAGCTNAACAAAACNAAGCCCTTAAATTTTATTTACACAGGATGTCAGATNNTAGAAAAGAAAATATTTAAAAAATTTAATAATAAATCTTTCCCAATGTCGGAGGTGTGGAATGATTTATTATCAAGAAATGAATTGATGGGTTTTGAAAGTAAAGTGAACTTTAAACATGTCACTAATTATGATATTTATAATAAACTTCTAAAAAGCAATTAAATTTTTGGCTCTTCCTTGATCAAGATATGTTACAGATGAAATTTGAAGTTTATCCTCAAAAATTATTAAAAGAGGATTTCCGGTTGGTATTTCCATTTTAGAAATTTCCCTCTCATTGATTTTAAAAAGATATTTGCATAGAGCTCTTAAAGAATTTCCATGGGCTGAGATGCATACACCTTTACCATTTTGAAGATCTTTTAAGATTAATTCATTATAACAATCCACTACCCGTTTATGGGTATCTTTTAATGACTCAGTATCTGGNATATCAGACACTGGAATATCCTTATAAGTTTNTATATTGAGCGGATGGTAGGGGCTTTTCCTATCTAAAGCTCCAGGTTTGACATCCCATGATCTTCTAAATTGATGGATTTTCTCTTCTCCATATTTTTTCTTCATATCTTCTTTATTTAAACCTGTAAGCTCTCCATAATGTCTTTCATTTAATTGCCATTTTTTAGTAATTAAGTTTTCATCTTCATTTAATTCTTTCATTACAATTTTAAGAGTATCATTTGCCCTTTTTTGGTAGGAGCTATAAAAAGAATCAAGTTTAATTTTTTTCTCTTTTATTAATTCACCAGCTTTTTTAGCCTCAGCTCTACCTTTATCTGTTAATCCAACATCGACCCAACCAGTAAATCTTTTTTGTTGGTTCCACTCACTTTGTCCATGCCTTATAAGAATAAGATGTTTCATTGAAATATTTGATATATTAATTAATAAATAAAATAAATAAAATTAATGAAAATTTTTACAAATAATCTTCAATTAATTTTCAAATTATCCAATATATGTTTAATAATTTTATATCTATATCCAGGAAGTATATTAGGTTTTTTTTTATACAATGATTTTAGTAATCAACCTCAAGTCACTAGAGATTTTTTTCAAATATCCTCAAATCACATTTACGCTTTTTCTCTGATTTCAATTCTTGGTCTTTTCGCTTTTAAAACAAAAAAAAGATTATTTGCGTATTTGGTTTGTTTATCCATANTCCTTGAACTTTTCCATTTGGTTATACCAAATCGCAGCTTTCAAANAGGTGATCTAAATGGTAACTTNNTGGGTGTAATAATACCCTTTTTGATTTANAAAGTTTATGAAATCTTATTTNAAACCAAAANANAATAAAATTATATATTTAATTTTNTTNATAATTTTTTTTTNNAAAACTAATTCATATTCAGAGGAAATAACAGGATATGCAAAAGTAATAGATGGTGACACAATTAGAATAAAGGGAAATAAAATTAGACTTTACGGTATCGATGCACCTGAAAACAATCAAATATGCTCTAAGCCTTGGTTGAGCCTGAACGTAATCACATTTAATAAAGATTATGAGTGTGGACTTAAAACTACNAGTTTATTAAAAAAGTTCNTTAAAAACGAAANANTNGTATGTNAAAAGAAATCTNTGGATAGATATAATAGAGTNGTTGCTATTTGCTTTAAGAAAAGACGGGATATTAATTCTTGGCTTGTTAGGAATGGTTTAGCTGTTGCTTACACTAAATATTCAAAAAAATATATTATAAATGAAAATGATGCAAAAAAAGAAAAAAAAGGTTTATGGGCAGGAAATTTTGAAATGCCTTGGGAATGGAGAAAAAAACGTAAATAAATTATAAATAAAGGGTGATTCGTTTTAAATTTTTTTTATCTTTATCAATTTTTTTATTTTTGCTGAGCTGTTCATCTATTCCAAAAAATACCTCAAGTAGTTGCTCAATATTTTCTGAAAGATACTTTTGGTATAAACATGCAAAAAAGACTGAAGAAAAATGGGGAACACCTATGCACATACAACTTGCATTTATTAAATTTGAGTCAGATTTCCATTGGCTTGCAAAACCTAAACGACAAAAACTTTTTAAAATAATTCCTTTTAAAAGACCCTCAAGTTCATTTGGATATTCTCAGGCTGTAAAGGGAACATGGAAACAATATAAGGAGGAACAGAATAAACCATTAGCTCTTAGAACAAGATTTAAGGATAGCGTTGATTTTATTGGCTGGTATACAAATAAATCATCAAAACTTCTAAAGATTCCTAAAAACGATGCATTCAAACAATATATTGCATATCACGAAGGATGGGGAAATTATAAAAATTATAAAAAAAATGAGAAGGTAATTTCTTATGCAAAAAAAGTAAAAAAGTATTCAGATCAATATAAAACTCAGCTTATAAAATGTAAAAAAAAGCTTAACAGGAAAAAATTTATTGTTTATTGATTAAGTTCTTTTTCTAACTCTTTTTCAATATGATTTATACTTTTTGTATTCTTTCCTAATAATAAATAAATTATTGGAACTACATAAAGTGTAAAAAAGGTCGAAAATATCATTCCAGCAAATATAGTAATACCAACAGATAATCTGCTCGCCTCACCTGGGCCACTACTTATTACCAATGGTAGAACTCCAATAATGGTAGATATAGAAGTCATTAAGATTGGTCTTAATCTTAATGCTGACGATTCCAAAATTGCGGTTAATTGATTTTTCCCTTCATCTCTTAATTGATTTGCAAATTCAACAATTAATATTCCGTTTTTTGTTGCTAATCCAATTAGTATTATTAAAGCAACCTGACTATAAACGTTAATTGAGCTGCCGACGAGCAGTAGACCTATTATTCCACCAAATATTGCCAACGGCACTGTTAACATTATGGTGAATGGATGGATAAAACTCTCAAACTGAGCAGCCATCACAAGATATGCTGTCACTAACGCCAAAAAGAATATTACATAGATCTGAAAACTTATTTCTTTTAGTTGCTCACTCTCCCCCTTGAAATCAATTCTGGCATCAGGTGTATTTTCTTGAACAACTTTTTCTAAAAAAGATAACGCATTCTGAAGGGTATAATCNCCTACAATATTTGCAGAAATGGTAACAGCTTTTTGTCTATTATATCTTGATAGAAATGGAGCAGTTCCTCTTTCATTAATTGTTACTAAATTTGATAAAGCAATTAATTGACCAGAGTTTTTTGATCTAACATAAACTTTATTTAAACTTGAGGGTTCATTTCTATTTTTAATATCTCCCTGTAAGATAATTGAATATTCCTTACCATCCTTTGTAAATTTTGTGACGCTTCTTGAGCCAAAAATAGTTTCAATTGTTCGACCTATTTCTGAAGTAGATACGCCAAGATCTGATGCTTTCTTTTGATCTATCTTTACATTTATAATTGGTTTATTTAATTCAAAATCGTCTTCGATATTAGCTAAATTATTATTTTTTCTTGCTTCTCTTTTAATAATCTCTTTCCACTCAATAAGTTCATCATAGGTATTCCCTAATATTACAAATTGGACTGGTTTCTCTACACCCCCAGTTCTTATTCCCTGGGGCATAACGGGAAATGATAAAACACCTGGAACTTTTGAAATTTCTCTAAAAGACTCCATCATTATTCTGTTACCTTTTCTGTCTCTTTTTTTCCAATCCTCCAATAATACAATTATAAAAGCTGAATTTACTTGTTTGCTACTTTTTCCAAAACCTGGCACTCTTAAAATAAGTCTTCTGTATTCACCTTGCCCTACTTTTGGCAATAACAATTTTTCTATATCCTGAGTTTTAGAGGAAGTGAATTCAAATCCTGAACTTTGAGGAGCCTTCACTATTACAAAGAAAGCACCTCTATCTTCTTTTGGTATAAGTTGTTTAGGAATATAAATGAATAAACCAATGCATAAAATTAAAATTGATATTAAAAAAGTGATTATGCTTTTTTTCTTTAGTATCCAATATTTAAGCGTGTAAATGTAAAAATCTTTAAAATTATTTAATTTTTTTTCAAACTTAAGAGTAAATTTATTTCTTTTGGACTTTGCGTCTAGAACTTTACTTGCAATCATTGGGCTTAAAGATAATGCCACAAAACTTGATATAATCACCGCAAAACTTAAAGTAACAGCAGTTTCAGCATACAATACTCCAGCTAAACCCTCTATAAAAATCAAAGGTATGAATACAGCGACAAGAACTAAAGTGGTTGCTATAATTGCAAAAGACACTTGTCTTGATCCTTTATATGCAGCAACCAAAGAACTCTCACCTTTCTCAACTCTTCTGTATATATTTTCCAACATAACAATTGCATCGTCCACCACGATTCCTATTGCAAGCACTAATGCCATAAGAGTGAAGAGATTTATTGAAAAATCAAAAAAATAAATTGCTAAAAATGTTGATATTAAAGAGACTGGTAGAGCTACAATTGGTACTATTAAAGCCCTAATGTTACCTAAAAAAAGATAAATAATTAGTGTGACCAAAATTAGTGCCACAAATAATGTTTTGTACACCTCTTTAATTGCATTTGAGACATAATTCGATCTATCAAAAGAAACCTCTAATGTAGATCCATCAGGTATAGAACTTTGTATTTCTTTAATTTTCTTTTTTACTGCTGTAGCTACCGCGATTGTGTTTGCATCTGAGTTTTGATAAATACCAATACCCACAACCTTTTTTCCATTTCCTTTAAATAGAGTTCTTGTAGAGACTGGACCAAATTCAATCCTAGAAACATCTTCCAAAGTTGTTACAGAACCATCGATTGCCCTCTTCAAAGGTAGTTTTTTATAGGAGTCTAAATTTTCNTAAGCGTTCTCAAGTTTAATTGAAAGATCTACATCTTTCGACTCTATTCGACCAGCAGGAAATTCTAAGTTTTCAGAATTCAAAACTTGTTCAACGTCTTGAGTAGTTAAATTTCTAGCAGCTAGCGAAAGAGGATCTAGCCACACTCTTACAGACAGCTCCCTTTCACCACCTAATCTAACACGTCCAACTCCTTCTACAGTTGAGAAATAATCTACCAAATATCGATCAGCAAAATCAGTAAGTTCTAAATCACTCATAAAATCTGAACTAAAACTTAGCCACATTGTTGTTCTAAAACCTGCTGATTGTTTAAAAATTTCTGGTGCGCTAGCCTCTTTTGGTAAATTATCCACTACTCTTGAGATTGCACTTCTCACATCGTTGGCAACATCGTCAATATCAAGATTATCTTTGAAGGTCATATCAATTCTTGACCTTTCATCTTCACTCATAGAGTCGATTGAAACGAGACCAGGGGTGCCTCCGATAAAATCCTCAATCTTTTGTGTTATCTGAGTGTCAATAACCTGAGCTGAAGCTCCTTTGTAATCAGTCTGAACTGATACTACTGGTCGGTCAATATCAGGTAATTCATTAGTTGGTATTTCAAAAAAAACTAAAATACCAAACATAACCATGACTATACTCATCACCATTGAGACGACTGGTCGTTTGATTGATAAGTCTGTTAAGAACATCTTTTAATTAATGATTTTAATTTCGATTTTATCTCTTACTTTTGAAATTCCCTCTTTTACTATCTTGTCGCCCACAGATAAACCATCAAGAATAGAAACTTTTCCATAATTTCTTTTTCCAATTTTTACTTCAATTTTCTCAATAGTATTATCCTCTAAAACTTTATAAGCAAAAGCTGTATCACCCTGTATCAATAATGAGTTTTCAGGAACTCCTATTTCTTGAGTTTCATTATAAATAATTTGTATATCTAAAAGCATCCCTGGGACTAATTCTAAATTTTTGTTGTCCACTGTGATACTTGCGAGTACTGATCTTGTGCTAGGATCTACCCGAGAACTCACAGAGTCTATCTTACCATAAAATATTTTATCAAAAGCATCTGATCTTACTTCAGCAACAAGACCTGGTTTTAAAATTTTAAGATAAATCTCNGGAACCTTGATATTTAGAATAATTGATGAGGTGTCATCTAAAGTGAGAATAAAAGACTCAGTTCCCAAAACACCTTGTGCAATTTCTCTTTTCCCCAAAACACCTTTAAAGGGTGCGATGATAACTTCATTTTTTGTTCTTAATAAAACTTCACCCTCATTAAATACTTTTCCAATAAGAATTTTTTCATCAAGTATTTCACTTTTTTTGACTCTAAAATTTTTATTTTTTTTGGATAGAGCAGTTCCAAATGTTTCAATACTGTCAAAAAAATTGGATGATTGAACAACCTCAACAATTACTCCTGGTGGTGGATATTTAGAAAATTTCTTTTGAAAATGTTTTCCAACAAAGTGCCTTGCTACTATCACTGAAGCAATGACAATTGCCAATATTATTAAAAATATGGTAATTTTTTTTGAAGTTTTCATGCTGGATATTTACCATATTCACTCCAAGAACCATCATAAATTTTTGGAATATAATCGTTATTTACCATTTTATAGGCATAAGCTAGGACTGCGGCGGTAACACCAGATCCGCAAGTAAAAACTTGATCTAATCTTTTTTCTATATTTTCATTTTGATTGAAAAGTTCTCTTAATTCTTCCAGATTTTTGAACTCCCCAGTTTTTTGATTTATACATTGATTAAATGGTAAGCAAAAAGAGTTTTGAATATGTCCACTTCTTAAACCTTTCCTCGGCTCAGATACCTTTCCCTCAAATCTTTCAAGGCTTCTTGCATCAATAACATTAAAACTCTTACTTAAAATATTCTTTTTGATTTGATCAAAGCTTACTACTAAATTTTCTTTTTCATTTGTAACATAATTACTTTTAATAATTTCTGTCGTAAGTTTAGTAATAGGTTTATTTTCAAAAATCCATTTTTTTAATCCACCATTTAAAATNTGTATTTTTTTTTCATCATGACCAAAATATAAAAGACTAAACCATAACCTACATGAACTTTTTAAATCAGAGTTGTCATATATGAGAATATCATCATTATTATTTATTCCTAAGGANGACATGATTTTNCCCCAAACTTCTTGTTTTGGAAGCATATGTGGAAGGTCTGTATCTTTTTCAGAGTTTTCATCTAAATCAAAAAAAACAGAATTTGGGATGTGAGCATTAAGATATTCCTCAGCGGGATTTCTTTTTTGAGCAGGCATATGCCAAGAAGCGTCTATTATTTTAAGACTATTTAAATTTTCAAGAACCCAATCTGTTGTGACTAAACTCATCTAAAATTTCTTGTCCAAATATTTTTGATGATATTCTTCTGCCACACAATAATTTTTCAATAATGATAACTTAGTTACAATTTTTCCTGAAAAGTCATTGTTTTTTAATTTTATTACTTTTTCAGCAATTTCTTTTTGATTTGTATTTAAATAAAAAATTTCACTTCTGTATTGGGTGCCAAAATCTGGACCTTGCGAATTTAAAGTAGTTGGATCATGAATCTTAAAAAAAAAATTTAAAATTTCCTCATAAGAAATTATTTTTGGATCAAAATTTATTTTTACTACTTCAGCATGATTTGTGTTCCCTGAACAAACTTCTTGATAAGTTGTTTTCTCAGTTTTGCCACCACAATAACCTACTTCAGTTTTATAAACGCCATTGAGGCTTCCAAATTTTTTTTCAGGTCCCCAAAAACATCCACAAGCTAAAACTGCTATTTCCATTGATTATTTTAATTATATAACTAAGTTAAACTTATGCTTTCTAAAAATCAATTAGGCTTTTTGTACATGTTTTTGTCTGTTTGTGCATTTTCCATTATGGATTTATTAGTCAAGTGGTCAGATGAATATCCATTAGGGCAAGTTTTGTTTTTTAGAGGTTTTTTTGGGATCGTTATATATTTTTTTATNATTCCTANAGACAGATTNAAGGATTTTTATANCACTGAAAGACCATTACTACATTTTAATAGATGCTTATTTGGTCTCATCGCTTTATTATCAATCTTTACTGCATTAAGAAATCTACCATTAGCAACAGTTGTCAGTATTTCATTTGCTGCACCAATATTCACCACCATCTTCTCAATTTTCTTTTTAGGAGAAAAAGTTGGGTATTATAGATGGTTGGCAGTGTTTGTAGGCTTTGTAGGAATAATAATCATTACAGAGCCCGGTTATAGTTCTTTAAATGTGTATTATATTTTTCCAGTAATCTTTGTGCTTGGCATGTCCTATGTTGCTATAAGCATAAGGCAGTTATCTACAACCGAACCCGTTTGGTTAATCTCACTTTTTTTTTCAATAGCAATAACTCTTGCAAGTTTTTTTTCAATTCCTTGGGGTTGGAAAATGCCTGACTTTTTAGATCTATTTCTTTTGGTATTAGTAGGAGTTTTTGGTGGATTTGCTAATTTATGGCTTAGCCAATCATATAAATATTCTGAAGTTTCATTNGTAACACCNNTAAAGTATTTAACTTTAGTTTTTGCGATTATTTTTGGTTATTTAATATGGAATGAGGTTCCATCAATAAAAACTCTAATTGGCGCTTTTCTAGTTATCATTTCATCTATAATTATTTTTAGAAGAGAAATTGTTCTGAA
>FUFK010762940.1_pt1 | contig 10209 bp, 7 predicted proteins | sample 1021851 | NCBI WGS metagenome assembly FUFK01 (sample SAMEA51879418, study PRJEB19060) | metagenome
CGGCCGGCGCCACCGTGACCGCCGGGCAGCCGGACCCGGCCACCGGCGCCGGCACCCTGGCGATNCTGGAGCGGGCCGCCGACGGCTGCCTGGACGGCACCTTCGCCGCCATGGTCACCGCNCCGGTGGCNAANAACATNATCTGNGACGGCGCCGACCCCGCCTTCACCGGCCANACNGANTTCCTGGCCGAGCGGGCCGGCGTCGACCAGGTGGTGATGATGCTNACCGCCGGCGACCTGCGGGTGGCNCTGGCCACCACCCACCTGCCCCTGGCGCGGGTGCCGGCGGCCATCACCGACGCCGCCCTGACGCGCACCCTGACCATCCTGCACGACGACCTGCGCCGCAAGTTCGCCCTGCCGCGCCCCCGAATTCTGGTGCTGGGGCTCAACCCCCACGCCGGCGAAGGCGGCCANCTCGGCCGCGAGGAACTGGATGTGATCATTCCCACCCTGGCGCGCCTGCGCGACCAGGGCCTGCANCTGACCGGNCCGGTGCCGGCGGACACCGCCTTCCAACCGGACCTGCTGGCGCAACACGACGCGGTGCTGGCCATGTACCACGACCAGGGCCTGCCGGTGCTGAAATACGCCGGCTTCGGCGAGGCGGTGAACCTGACCCTGGGGNTGCCNTTNATCCGCACCTCGGTGGACCACGGCACCGCCTTCGANCTGGCCGGCACCGGCCGNGNCCGCGCCGGCAGCCTGCTGGCCGCCACCCGNCTGGCGGCGGANCTGGCNGCCCGCNCCGAAGGCNAGGAGANCCCATGAGCGANCATCGCGCCCGCAANCGCTTCGGCCAGCACTTCCTGCACGACGCCGAGATCATCGACCGGCTGGTGCGCTCGGTGGCGCCCNGCGACGGCGANACCGTGGTGGANATCGGCCCCGGCCAGGGCGCCCTGACNTTCCCGCTGCTGGANCAGGTGGCGCACCTNACGGTGGTGGANCTGGACCGGGANCTGATCGNCCGGCTGCGNGANCAGGTGCCGGAAGANCGNCTCACCATCCACCAGAGCGACGCCCTGCGCTTCGANTTCACCGCCCTCGCCGAGCANGGNCCGCTGCGGGTGGTCGGCAANCTGCCCTACAACATCTCCACNCCGCTGATTTTCCACCTGCTGGCGCAGNCCGGCGCCATCGCCGACATGACCTTCATGCTGCAGAAGGANGTGGTGGAGCGGCTCACCGCCGNNCCCGGCGGCAAGGATTACGGGCGCCTGTCGGTGATGGTGCAGTATCATTGTCAGGCGGATTACCTGTTTCCNGTGCCGCCCGGGGCGTTTCANCCGCCNCCCAAGGTGGATTCCGCCGTGGTGCGNCTGATTCCCTANGCCCNNCCGCCNTGGCCGGCGNNNGANCCGGCCTGGCTGAGCCGGCTGGTGGCGCAGGCGTTCAGCCAGCGCCGCAAGGCGATCCGCAACAGCCTGAAAACACTGATCGCCCCGGAGGTGTTCGACACCNCCGGCATCGATCCCGGCCTGCGCCCGGATCACCTGNCCGTNGCGGACTACGTGACNCTGGCCAACGCCACCGCGCCGANACCGGGACCCGGAACAACCAAGGAGCCGACGCCATGACCGCCGTGGACGACACCGCCATCGATACCGACCGCTACCGCATGCAAGTCACCGTGGAGACCGAGTATCTGCCCGATCAGAGCGACGAAGAGGGCCAGCGCTGGGTGTTCGCCTACCATATCCGCATCATTAACCGGGGCGCGGTGACCGCGCGCCTGCTGACCCGTCACTGGGTGATCACCGACGGCGAGGAACGCTCCCGCGAGGTGCACGGTGAAGGCGTGGTGGGCGAGCAGCCCAGCATCGCGCCGGGCGAGGAATTCCACTATTCCAGCGGCGCCATCCTCGAGACCGAAGTAGGCACCATGGAGGGCAGTTACCAGATGATCGCGGAAGATGGCACCTGCTTCGATGCGGAAGTGCCCGCCTTCACCCTCGCCGTACCGCGCGCGCTGCACTGAGGGGTCGACCATGAGTACCTACGCGATCGGCGACCTGCAGGGCTGCCTGGCCCCCTTCGACGCCCTTCTCGAGGAGATCGGCTTCAACCCGGACCGGGACCGGCTGCTGCTGGCCGGCGATCTGGTCAATCGCGGCCCGGACTCCCTGGGCGCCCTGCGCCGGGTGTACCAGTTGCGGGACAATGTCCGCGTGGTGCTGGGCAACCACGACCTGCACCTGCTGGCGGCGTCCCACGGCCACNCCGGCCTGAAGAGCAAGGACACCCTGCAGCCGATTCTGGACGCCCCNGACCGGGANGANCTGCTGGGCTGGCTGCAGAGCCGGCCNCTGCTGGNGGAGGTGCCCGAATTCCAGGCGGTGATGACCCACGCCGGNCTGCCGCCGCTGTGGCGGCTGGACGAGGCCCGCGCCCGCGCCCTGGAAGTGGAAACCGTGCTGGCGTCGCCGGACAAGGCCGAGGCGTTCTTCGCCAACATGTACGGCAACANNCCCGCCGGCTGGCACGACGGCCTGGAAGGCACCGACCGCTGGCGGGTGATCACCAACTATTTCACCCGCATGCGCTTCGTCAACGACGCCGGCGAGCTGGACCTGGGCAGCAAGGGCGAGCCGGANCAGCCNCCGNCNGGCTNTATGCCCTGGTTTGANCACCCGCANCGCCGTGAACGGGACGTCCGNGTGCTGTTCGGNCACTGGGCCGCCCTGGAGGGCCGCACNGGCACCGCCGGGGTGGAAGCCCTGGATACCGGCTGCGTCTGGGGCGGCTGCCTGACCGCCCTGCGCCTGGAGGACGGCCGCCGCTTTCAGTGCGCCTGTCACTGACCCCGCCCCGGCTGCGCCGTCTTCGCGCGTTATTAACGCGCCCGCCACAATTCGTTTATTTATAAAAAAAGTTCCCGCTCGAAAAATTTTTTGCTTTTGACTTGGCTTTCGTTTTAGCGCCATGCTAGAACCGAAGTGATTCGATTCCGCCCGCTTAAGCCGCCGGCGCCAGCCCGCCGGCCAGGAGCGTCCGAATGCGTCAGGCGTGGACCCTTAGTCTCCTTTTTTGTGCCGCCGATCGGCACCGGGGCCCGCTTTTACCCTTTTCCCGTTCGTTCCTCGTCCGGTTGGAACGAAACTCGCATGGTTTTTCCCGCGAACAGATATTCCATCCGTATTGCCATCCGTGCGCACCGCCAGGAGGGAGTCCAGCATGAGTATTCTCCGTCACTATCAGGCCCGGTTCGAAGCAGGACAGGAAGATGAGATGTCTCTGGAGGAGTATCTCGCCCTCTGTAAAAGCGATCCCGGGGTGTACGCGTCCGCCCCCGAACGCATGCTGATGGCCATCGGCGAGCCGGAGCTGGTGGACACCTCCAAGGACCCTCGCCTGTCGCGGATTTTTTCCAACAAAATGATCCGCCGCTACCCGGCCTTCGACGAGTTCTACGGTCTGGAAGACGTGATCGAGAATATCGTCAGTTACTTCCGCCATGCGGCGCAGGGTCTGGAAGAGAAGAAACAGATTCTGTATCTGCTCGGCCCGGTGGGCGGCGGCAAATCCTCGCTGGCGGAAAAACTCAAGGCGCTGATGCAGAAGGTGCCGTTCTACGCGATCAAGGATTCACCGGTGAACGAATCACCGCTGTGCCTGTTCGACCCGGAAGAGGACGGCCCGATCCTGGAAGAAGAGTACGGCATCCCGCGCCGCTATGTGCGCACCATCATGTCGCCCTGGGCGGTGAAGCGGCTGAAGGACTACGGCGGCGACCTGAGCCGCTTCCGCGTGGTACGGCGTTTCCCGTCGATTCTCGATCAGGTGGCGGTGGCCAAGACCGAGCCCGGCGACGAAAACAACCAGGACATTTCGTCCCTGGTGGGCAAGGTGGATATCCGCAAGCTGGAGGAGTTCGCCCAGGAAGACCCGGACGCCTACAGCTTCTCCGGCGGCCTGTGCCGGGCCAACCAGGGTCTGCTCGAATTCGTGGAGATGTTCAAGGCGCCGATCAAGGTGCTGCACCCGCTGCTCACCGCCACCCAGGAGGGCAACTACAACGGCACCGAGCACATGGGCGCGATTCCGTTCGACGGCATCGTTCTGGCGCACTCCAACGAAGCCGAGTGGCAGACCTTCCGCCACAACAAAAACAACGAGGCCTTCATCGACCGCGTGTTCATCGTCAAGGTGCCCTANTGCCTGAGAGTCACCGANGAGCAGCNGATCTACGACAAGCTGCTGCGCAACTCCAGCCTGCGCGAAGCGCACTGCGCGCCGGACACCCTGNNNATGNTGGCNCAGTTCNCGGTGCTNACGCGNNTCAAGGANCCNGAGAANTCNANCATCTNNTCNAAGATGCGGGTCTACGACGGCGAAAACCTGAAGGACGTGGACCCGCGCGCCAAGTCGATGCAGGAATACCGCGACATGGCCGGGGTCGACGAGGGCATGGACGGGCTCTCCACCCGTTTCGCGTTCAAGATTCTCTCCAAGGTGTTCAACTTCGACCATTCCGAAGTGGCGGCCAACCCGGTGCACCTGATGCATGTGCTGGAACAGCGCATCGAGCAGGAACAATTCCCCCAGGAGCTGCAGGAACAGTACCGCCGCTTCATCAAGGAATACCTGGTGCCGCACTATGTGGAATTCATCGGCAAGGAGATTCAGACCGCCTACCTGGAATCCTACTCCGAATACGGTCAGAACATTTTCGATCGCTACGTGATGTACGCGGATTTCTGGATTCAGGATCAGGAGTTCCGCGACCCGGACACCGGCGAGATTTTCGACCGTCAGTCTCTCAACGAAGAGCTGGAAAAAATCGAAAAGCCGGCGGGCATTTCCAACCCCAAGGATTTCCGCAACGAGGTGGTCAACTTCGTGCTGCGCGCCCGCGCCAACAACAATGGCCGCAACCCGAGCTGGATGAGCTACCAGAAGCTGCGCGACGTGATCGAGAAGAAGATGTTCTCCAACACCGAGGAGCTGCTGCCGGTGATCTCGTTCAACCCCAAGGGCAGCGAGGACGACCGCCGCAAGCACGACAACTTCGTCAAGCGGATGATGGACCGGGGGTATACGGAGAAGCAGGTGCGGTTGTTGTCGGAGTGGTATTTGCGGGTGCGGAAAGCGCAGTAAAAAGACAGTTGATAGTTGACAGTGGATAGTTGATAGAGCGCGGGTTGGGGCGGATTGGTCGGCGGGGCCGTGCCCGCGGATGAAGGTACGGTGCCGGCGTCGCGCCTGGTGAGTTTTCGTAGTGGAGAGCGGTATGAGTTATATCATTGACCGGCGTCTCAACGGGAAGAACAAGAGTACGGTGAACCGGCAGCGCTTTTTGGAGCGTTACCGGCGCCATATTCGTGAAGCGGTGAACGAGGCGGTGGGCCGCCGCTCGATTACCGATATGGAGCAAGGCGAGCGCATCAGCATTCCGGAAAAGGATTTGTCCGAGCCGCGCTTTCATCATGGTTCCGGCGGGCGCCGCAACGTGGTGCATCCGGGCAANCGGGAGTTNCAGGCCGGCGACCGGNTCAAGAANCCCTCCGGCGGCGAAGGCGGNGCCGGTGGCCGGGACGCCAGNGANTCCGGCGANGGCGCCGACGAGTTCGCGTTCGAAATCGACCAGCGNGANTTNCTCAACTTCCTGTTCGAGGACCTGGAGCTGCCCAACCTGATCAANCGGCACCTGGANGGCAGCCGCTCNTTTCACCGNCGCCACGGCGGCATCGTCAGCCACGGTCTGCCGGCGAAGATCAACATCGTCCGCTCCATGCGCCAGGCGTCCATGCGGCGGCGCGCGCTCACCGCCGCCAGCCGCCGCCGGCTGCGCCTGCTTGAGGAGGAGCGCGACGCGTTGCTCCGCCAGGACCAGTCTCCGGAACGCAACGAGCGCCTCAACGAACTGGACGCTCAGATCGACCGCGTGCGCCGTCGCATCGAACGCATCCCATTCCTCGATGAAGTGGATCTGCGCTTCAACCACCACGTCAAGGTTCCGGTGCCGGTGAGTCGCGCGGTGATGTTCTGCATCATGGATGTATCCGGCTCCATGAACCAGGACATGAAGGACCTGGCCAAACGCTTTTTCCTGCTGCTCTATCTCTTCCTGCAGCGCAACTACGAGCACACCGAGGTGGTGTTTATCCGCCACCACACCAGCGCCAAGGAAGTCAACGAGGAAGAGTTTTTCTACTCCCGGGAGACCGGCGGCACCATCGTCTCCAGCGCGCTGAAGCTGACCCTGGAGACCATCAAGGCGCGCTATCCGGTGGAAGAGTGGAACCTGTATGGCGCCCAGGCTTCGGATGGCGACAACTGGAACGACGACTCCCCGGGCTGCGCCGCGCTGCTGGAGAAGGAACTGCTGCCACGCATGCAGCACTTCTCCTACGTGGAGGTGATGCCGCGCAGTCACCAAGCGCTCTGGGAGCACTATCAGAGCGTGCAGGAACGCCATGGCGACGTGTTCTCCATGGCTCAGATCGACGACGCGGGTGACATCTACCCGGTATTCCGGCGCCTGTTCAAAAAGCGCATGGAGGTGGCATGACCGTGGCCGACAGCAAGCTGATCTCCAGCGGTTCCGACTGGGACTTCGAGACCCTGGCCGAGTACGACCACGCCATCGCCGAGCTGGCCCACGGCAAGTTCGGGCTCGACACCTACCCGAACCAGATCGAAGTGATCTCCTCGGAGCAGATGATGGACGCCTACTCCTCGGTGGGCATGCCGGTGGGCTACAACCACTGGTCGTTCGGCAAACAGTTCGTGGAGGTGGAGAGCCGCTACCGGCGCGGCCAGATGGGCCTCGCCTACGAAATCGTGATCAACTCCAACCCCTGCATCGCCTACCTGATGGAGGAGAACACCATCACCATGCAGGCGCTGGTGATCGCCCACGCCGGTTACGGCCACAACTCCTTCTTCAAGGGCAACTACCTGTTCAAGACCTGGACCGACGCCTCGGCGATCATTGATTACCTGGTGTTCGCGCGCCACTACCTGGCCGAGTGCGAGCAGCGCCACGGCGTCACCGCGGTGGAGGAAACCCTGGATTCCTGCCACGCGCTGATGAACTACGGCGTCGACCGCTACAAAAGGCCCACGCCGATTTCCGCCCATGAGGAAAAGCGCCGTCAGCGCGACCGGGAAGAAGCGCTGCAAAGACAGGTGTCGGAGCTGTGGAAGACCTTTCCGGACATGCAGCCGGTGGTGCAGCGTCGCGAACCCAGCCGGCGCTTCCCCTCCGAGCCCCAGGAAAACCTGCTCTACTTCCTGGAGAAGAACGCCCCGCTGCTGGAGCCCTGGCAACGGGAGGTGATCCGCATCGTGCGCAAGATGGCGCAGTACTTCTACCCCCAGCGACAGACCCAGGTGATGAACGAGGGCTGGGCCACCTTCTGGCACTACACGCTGCTCAACGAGCTCTACGATCAGGGCCGTGTGGACGACGGCTTCATGCTGGAATTCCTGCAGAACCACAGCCAGGTGATTTACCAGCCGCCGTTCGATTCGCCCTACTATTCCGGCATCAACCCCTACGCCCTGGGGTTCGCCATGTTCCAGGACATCCGCCGCATCTGCGAGGCGCCCACCGANGAAGACCGCCAGTGGTTNCCGGACATCGCCGGCAGCGACTGGCTGGCGACGCTCAAGTTCGCCATGGAAAGCTTCAAGGACGANAGCTTTATCCAGCAGTTTCTGTCGCCNCGNCTGATNCGCGAATTCAANCTGTTCAGNNTGATGGACGANTCCGAGCGCGACTACATNGAGATCAACGCCATCCACAACGAGNCCGGCTACCANGCGATCCGCAACCGGCTCTCCGAGCAGTACAACCTGAGCATCCAGGAACCCAACATCCAGGTGTACTCGGCGGACGTGCGCGGCGACCGCTCCCTCACCCTGCAGCACCTGCGCCAGCACCACCGCCCNCTGGANGCGGACACCGCCCAGGAGGTGCTGCGCCANCTGCACCGCCTGTGGGGCTTCGACGTGCACCTGGAGAGCGTNGACAACGGCAGCGTGGTGGAGCGNCTGTCGATTCCTTCACACNGCCTTGATTGATAAACGTTCTCATTAATGTTTATATCCGGCGCAACCTTATTCGTTCATTCGCCGGGAGAANCCCTTCATGCGTCGACTCAGTGTCCTCTTCTCGTTAATGGCCGCCCTGGTGGTNACCGGATGCAGCTCGCAGAGCGANGAAGTGAACGTCTANTCCGCCCGCAAGGAAGCACTGATCAANCCCCTGCTGGACCGCTTCACCTCGGAAACCGGCATCACCGTGAACCTGATCACCGGNAGCGCCGANGCCCTGGTGGAGCGCATGAAGGCCGAAGGCGAGCACAGCCCCGCCGACGTGCTGATCACCACCGACGCCGGNCGTCTGTACCGCGCCCAGCAGGAAGGCCAGCTGGCCACCACGGANAGCGANACCCTCGCCGAGCAGGTGCCCGAGGCCCTGCGCGACCCGGAAGGNCACTGGTACGGCCTGTCCGTGCGCGCCCGGGTGGTGGTCTACGCNCCGGACCGGGTGGACCCGTCCGAGCTGTCCACCTACGAAGCCCTGGCCGACGAAAAGTGGGANGACCGCATCTGCATCCGCTCCTCGGACAACATCTACAACCAGTCCCTCACCGCCAGCCTGATCGCCCACAACGGCGAAGCGGACACCGAGCAATGGGCCGANGGCCTGGTGTCCAACATGGCCCGNGATCCGGTGGGCGGCGACCGCGACCAGATCAAGGCCCTGGCCGCCGGCGAGTGCGACATCGCCGTGGTCAACACCTACTACCTGGGCATGATGCAGGGCGGCGACGACGCCGACGCCCGCGAGATCGCCGAGCAGGTGGCGGTGTTCTGGCCGAACCAGGACGGCCGTGGCGCCCACATCAATATTTCCGGCGCCGGGGTGGCCACCAACGCCCCCAATCCGGACAACGCCGTGCGGCTGATCGAATTCCTGGTCAATGACGAATCCCAGCAGTGGTACGCCGAGACCAACTACGAGTACCCGGTGCGCGCCGATGTGCCGGTCAGCGATCTGCTGCAGGAGTGGGGTGAGTTCAAGCAGGACGACCTGCCCCTGATCAAGCTGGGCGAGCTGAACGCCGACGCGGTCAAACTGATGGACCGCGCCGGCTGGAAATAATCGTTCAAGACAGGCAAGGCGGCGGCGGATCGGTATAATCCCGCCATGTTTTCGTCGCCCGCCTTGCGCTCCCTGTTTCTCCTGCTGCTGGCGCTGGCGCTGGCCACGCCGGTACTGGTGGTGGCCGGCAGCTGGCTGGCCGGGGCCTCACCCAATTGGAGCCACCTGAGCAGCACGGTACTGCCCTCGTACCTGCGCCACTCCCTGTTCCTGGCCCTGTTCACCGGCACCGGCACCCTGCTGATCGGCGTCGCCGCCGCCTGGGCGGTGTCCCGCTTCCGCTTCCCCGGGCGCCGGGTGCTGGAGTGGGCTCTGCTGCTGCCGCTGGCCTGCCCCGCCTACCTGATCGCCTACACCTGGACCGGCATGCTGGCCAGCGAGGGCGCTTTGCAGCAGGCGTTGCCGCTGCCCCTTCCCGACATCCGCAGCCCGGCCGGCGCCGGCCTGATGCTGACGCTGGTGCTCTACCCCTATGTGTATCTGATGACCCGCGCCGCCTTCGTCAGCCAGTCGGCGGTGGCGCTGGAAGTGGCGCGCACCCTGGGCGCCGGCCCCTGGCGGCGGTTCTTCCGGGTGGCCCTGCCGCTGGCACGGCCGGCGATCATTGCCGGGCTGGCCCTGGTGCTGATGGAAACGCTGGCGGACTACGGCACCGTGGCCTACTTCGGCGTGCCCACTCTGAGCACCGGCATTTATCGCACCTGGTTCGGGCTGGGCGACGCCATGGCGGCGGCGCAACTGGCCGGCGTACTGCTGCTCGCCATGGTGGTGCTGCTCACCCTGGAGCGGCGCGCCCGCAAGGAACGGCGCATCAGCGTCGCCTCGGCGCGGGCGGCGGCGCCGCTGCCGCTGGGTCGGGGCCCGGGCCTGTTGCTGGCGGCGGCGCTCTGGCTGCCGGTGCTGCTCGGGTTCATTCTGCCCGCCCTGCAACTGCTGGTGTGGAGCCTGCCGCGCTGGCGGGATCTGGCGGAGCCGGGCTTCCTGGGCCTGCTCGGCACCAGCCTGCTGATCGCCCTGTGCACTGCGCTGGCGGCCACCGGCCTGGGCCTGCTGCTGATCTGGGCGCGGCGGCTGCGCCGCGACCGGCCC
>FUFK010073901.1_pt1 | contig 10208 bp, 11 predicted proteins | sample 1021851 | NCBI WGS metagenome assembly FUFK01 (sample SAMEA51879418, study PRJEB19060) | metagenome
CGCTGTCGGACAGGGTGCCGTCGAAGTCGAAGATCACGAGCCGCGGCGGCGGACCCGGTTCAGCCATGGCTGTGGCCGACGTGATCGTGATCGTCATGCTGGTGATTGCCGTGCCCCTGTTTGTGCCCGTGCCCGTTGTGGAGCCGGCACGGATCGCCGTCGCCAACCTCGATCTGAAGCGTGGCGTGGCCGATCCCGAAATCATGCTCGAGCCGGTGCTGGGCATCGTCGAGGAATGCGTCGCCCGGGTGGCCGCCGGGGATCAGCAGATGTGCGGTGAGCGCCGATTCGGTCGTGCTCATCGGCCAGATGTGGAGATCGTGGACGCGGGTGACGCCGGGAAGCGTCGCGAGCATGTCCTCGACCTTCTCCGGATCGATTCCGGCCGGAACGGCATGGAGCGCCATCGTCACCGAATCGCGCAGCAACCCCCAGGTGCTCCACAGGATCACCGCGACGATGACGAGGCTGATCGCCGGGTCGATCCAGGACGCGTTGGTGAGCAGGATCAGACCGCCGCCCAGCACCACGCCCGCCGATACCGCGGCGTCGGCGACCATGTGGAGATAGGCGCCGCGAATGTTGATGTCGCCCGCACGCCCGCGCATGAACATGAAGGCGGTCGCGCCGTTGATGAGGATGCCGATCCCGGCGACGATCATCACGGTGAGGCCGGCGACGGGCGGCGGATCCTGGAAACGCTGCACCGCCTCGAGCGCGATCGCGCCGACCGCGAACAGCAGCAGCACGGCATTGGCGAGCGCGGCGAGGATCGTCGAACTGCTGAGGCCATAGGTGAAGCGGCGCGAGGCGGGGCGCTTGGCGAGTTCGGCGCCGCCCCATGCGATCAGCAGTCCGAGAACGTCGGAGAGATTGTGCCCGGCGTCGGCGAGCAGCGCCATCGATCCGGTGACGATGCCGGCCATCCCCTCGACCAGCACGAAGGCGAGGTTGAGTGCCGTGCCGATCGCGAAGGCGCGGCCGAAATCGGCCGGGGCGTGGCTGTGTCCCGCGTGCGAATGGCCGGAATGGTTGTGCGAACCGTGCATGGGCATGACCTTAACCGCTGGGTGCCATGTGATGCTAGGACACTGAAGATGCAAATCGCGGGCAGCCGAGCCAGGGTCAAACAAGGGGAATTCAGGCCAGGTCGTCATCCAGTCGCGCGGGGCTTGACCCTGACGCTGCGTCATCCCCGATAGGGCGATTCGCGTGAAGATGAGGAACGGCATGCGAACGGTAAGGCAGGTGGCGAAGGCGGCGCGTATCAGCGTGCGCACGCTCCATCATTATGATGCGATCGGCCTGCTCAAGCCGGCGCATGTCGGGGCCAATGGCTATCGCTATTACGGCCGGACGGAATTGCTGCGGCTGCAGCAGATCCTGTTCTATCGCGAACTGGGGATGGCGCTCGGCGAGATCGGTTCGATCCTCGACGATCCCGGCTTCGATCCGCTGACGGCCCTCAAGGGGCATCGCGCCGCACTGGCGGCGCGGATCGACCAGTATCGCGACCTCATCCGCACGATCGACCGCACGATCGCATCGCTCGAAAAGGATGAGGCAATGGCAGACAGCGACTATTATGCAGGCATCGCGCCCGAGACCCGCGAACGCTGGGAGCGGGAGGCGAAGCACTTCTGGGGCGAGGAGGCGGTGAACGCGGCGCAGGTCAAGGCGCGAAGCTTTTCCAAGGAGAAGGTCGCGGCGATCCAGGCCGAGATGGAGGCGATCCGCAGCGATTTCCAGCGGCTGTTCGCCGAGGGGGCGGAGCCGGGATCGGATGCCGCGCAGGCGGTGACCGCGCGCCATTATGCCTGGGTCTGCCATAGCTGGATCCCGGACGCGAAGGCGTTCGCGGGGCTGGGCCGTTTCTATGTCGAGAATCCGGAGTTCCGGGGAACCTATGACGATGGCGCATTGCCGGGCACGGCGGACTTCATCGCCGAGGCAATGGCGATCTACGCCGATCGTTCGCTGTAGGCGTTGAGTGGGATTCAGCTTCGCTGAATCGCGGCACCGGGCGCGTGGTGAGCAGCTCGCTGCGGGCGATCGAGCCGTTCTTGTCGCGATCGAAGCGCGTGAAGAACAGGGTGAAGCGCGCCTGAAGCTCGCCCAGGCTGATGCGGTTGTCGCCGTCCTGATCGACCTCGAACGGGCTGGGCAGCGCGTTGCGATTGCCCAGCCAACGCTCCGACCAGTCGCCGAACTGGATATAGCCGATCGAAGCTTGCCCCTTCGCCACCGCGTCGAAGCTCCTGCGCACGCCTGTGTCGAACTCCGCGCGGGCGACGATGCCGTCGCCGTTCGCATCGAAGGCGGCGATCGCCATCGCCACCGGCTCGGCGATCATCAGCGGGATCGGTTCGGCGCCGGGCTGCGGGGGCTGGAGCGGCACGCCGGGAGCGGCGGGCTGCTGTTGTGCTGCGAGCAGGGCGGCGGCGAAGAGGATCATGCGGGTTTTCCGGGCAAAAGCAGGCTGGCGTCGCCATAGCTATAGAAGCGGTAGCCCGCCGCAATAGCATGGGCATAGGCCGCCTGCATTCGCTCCAATCCCATTAGTGCCGATACCAGCATGAACAGGGTCGAGCGCGGCAAATGGAAGTTGGTGACGAGCCCGTCGATGCCGCGGAAACGATAGCCTGGTGTGATGAAGATCGCGGTGTCGCCCTCGAACGGGCGGATGACGCCGTCGTCTCCGGTGGCGCTTTCGATCAGCCGCAGGCTGGTGGTGCCGACCGCGATGACGCGCCCGCCGGCGGCGCGAACGGCATTGAGCCTGTCCGCCGTGGCCGGATCGATGCGGCCCCATTCGGCGTGCATCCGGTGATCGTCGGTGTCCTCGGCCTTGACCGGCAGGAAGGTGCCCGCGCCGACATGGAGGGTGAGGGTGGTGTGCCCGATCCCAGCCGCTTCGAGCGCGGACATGAGGCCGGGGGTGAAGTGCAGCGCGGCGGTGGGCGCGGCGACGGCGCCCGGTTCGTTCGCGAACATCGTCTGATAATCGTCGGCGTCGCGCGCATCGGTCGGGCGCTTGGCGGCGATATAGGGCGGGAGCGGCATCCGACCGGCGCGTTCGAGCAGCAGCTCGACCGGCTCGTCGCCGGGGAAGAACAAGGTGAAGCTGCCATCGTCGTGGCGCGCCTCGGCGACGGCGGTGACGGCGTTGCCGAAATCGATCGTCTCGCCGGTGCGCAGGCGCTTGGCGTTGCGGATGAAGGCGATCCAGTGGCGCGGCCCCTCGCGCTTGTGCAGCGTGGCGCCGATCTTCGCCTCTCCCCGCATGCCCTCGAGCTGGGCGGGTATGACGCGGGTATCGTTGAAGACGAGCAGGTCGCCGGGCGCGAGCAGCGCGGGGAGATCGCCGACGCTGCGATCCCCGGTCAGCGCACCGTCGAGCAGCAGCAGCCGCGCCGAATCGCGCGGGCTCGCCGGGCGCAGCGCAATGCGCTCGGGCGGCAACTCGAAATCGAACAGATCGACGTTCATGCGGAACTCAAATCCTCCCCGTGCCGGGGAGGGTCAAGCTCACTTCTTGCCGGGGCCGGGCGGAAGCGCCGCGGGCTCTTGCACCGGCGCGGGCGGCGGCGGCGGGGTGTAGGCCGGGGGATTGTCGGCGGCGATATAGGCGTGGAGCACCTTGGCCGGTTCCGCGGGCGGTTCGCCGCGCGGGATCGCATCGACATACTGCATTCCGTCGAGCACGCGGCCGAACACCGTATATTTCTGATCGAGGCCGAGCCGCGGCGTGAACATGATGAAGAACTGGCTGTTGGCGCTGTCCTCGCTTTCGGCGCGGGCGGCCGAAACGGCGCCGCGGACGTGCGGAAGATAGTTGAATTCCTTGGGGAGGTCGGGTTGGTCGGAGCCGCCGGTGCCGTCGCCCTTGGGATCGCCGCCCTGCGCCATGAAGCCTTCGATCACGCGGTGGAAGGGCAGGCCATCGTAGAATTTCCTGCGAGTGAGTTCCTTGACCCGCTGAACCATCTTCGGCGCGACGTCAGGACGCAGCCAGATCGTGACGCGGCCGCCGGTCGACAGGTCGAGCAGCCAGAGATTTTCCTTGTCGGTCGTGGCGGGCGGCGTGGGGCGGCCGACGGGGCCGGGCACATATTGCGCGCTTGCCGGGAGGGCGAAGAGCGAGGCCGCGAAGGCAAGAATCAGGGCAACAGAACGCATCGACATCCTCACGGGACTGGGAGTTGCAGCGGCTTAGAGCAATTCGCACGCTGCGGCAAAATGATTGAGCCGGGTGGCGGAATTGCGGCGCGATGGGGTGCTACGATCCCTTGCGGCCGATCACCTCGACCCGCGCGGCGACTTCGTTGCGAACCGCGGGCGTGACGAACTTGGCGATCTCGCCGCCGAACATCGCGATCTCCTTGACCAGGCGGCTGGCGATCGGCTGGAGCGAGACGTCGGCCATCAGGAAGACGGTCTCGATCCGGCTGTTCAGCTGCTGGTTCATGCCGGCCATCTGATACTCGTATTCGAAGTCGGCGACGGCGCGCAGGCCGCGGATGATGACGCTCGCCCCTTCGCGCTCGGCAAAGTCCATGAGCAGCGAATCGAAGCTGACGACATGGATCTCGCCCGCGATTCCCGCGACCTCGCGCTTCACCATCTCCATCCGCTCCTCGACGGTGAACATCGGGTTCTTCGACGGGTTGGTGGTGACGCCGATGACGAGCCGGTCGACCAGCTTCGCGCCGCGGCGGATGATGTCCATATGGCCGAGCGTGATCGGATCGAAGGTGCCGGGGTAGACGCCGGTGCGGATGGTCATGGTCAGGCTCCCAGGAGAGTCAGCGGTCGCGCTCGAGCACGTAGCGGGCGATGTCGCGGAGCAGGTCGGCCTCGGCTCCGAAGGCGTGGAGATGCGCGATCGCCTGATCGACCAGCAGGCCCGCCTGCGCGCGTGCTCGCTCGGGGCCGAGCAGGGTGAGGAAGGTCTCCTTGCCGGCGTCGGCGTCCTTGCGCAGCTTCTTGCCTGCGGCCTCCTCGTCCCCCTCGGCATCGAGCAGGTCGTCGGCGATCTGGAAGGCGAGACCGATGTCGCGCGCATAGCCGCGAAGTCCGGTACGTCCTTCGGGTGGAACGCGCCCGAGAATCGCACCCGCCTCGACTGCCCAGGAAATCAGCGCGCCGGTCTTGAGCGCCTGGCAGCGGGTGACGGTGGCCAGGTCGAAGCTCGATTGCTCCGCTATCAGGTCCATCATCTGCCCGCCGGCCATGCCGACGGGGCCGGCGGCGCGAGCGAGCTCGGTGACCAGCTCGACGCGGACGAAGGGGTCGGCGTGGGTGGCGGGATCGGCCAGCACCTCGAAGGCAAGCGCATGGAGGCAGTCGCCGGCGAGGATCGCCGTGGCCTCGTCAAAGGCGCGGTGGACGGTCGGCTTGCCGCGGCGCAGATCGTCATTGTCCATCGCGGGCAGATCGTCATGGATCAGCGAATAGACATGGATGCACTCGACCGCGATCGCGGCGCGTGAAGCGCAGGCGGGATCGACCGCGAACAGGCTCGCGCTGGCGAAGGTGAGGAGCGGGCGGAGCCGCTTGCCGCCGCCGATCGCGGCATGGCGCATCGCCGCATAGAGGCGCGCGCGGGGATCGGCGGGGACGGGCAGCAGCAGATCGAACTGACGGTCGATCTCTTCCGCCACGTCGCGCATCGCCGATTCGAGCGCGAGGCTGCCCTGCGCCATGGCCCGTGTCATCCGGCCGCGAAGGGCGTGGTGCCGGCGACGCGGCCGTCGGCATCGGCACGGATCGCCTCGATCCGGGCCTGCGCCGCATCGAGCCGGGCGGCGCATTGCCCGCGCAGCGCGTCGCCGCGTTCGTAAAGGGCGATCGCCTCGTCGAGCAGCGCGTCACCGCTTTCGAGACGGGAAACGATTCGTTCGAGTTCCTTCAGCGCATCCTCGAACGAAAGCGCGGCGATGTCGGTCTCCTCGGTCATGACGTCGCTATGCGCTGCGGGTCGAACCAATTCAACCTCCCGCAACGCGATCGGCGTCCCTACATTGCCCCGGCCTATCTTGCCCATGAAGGAGACACGCATGTTCACCAGCATCAACCCGGCGACCGGCGAAGCAGGCGCGACCTTCGCGGCGCTGGACGACGACGCGATCGAGGCCGCTCTGACACGGGCGGAGGCGGCGTTCCGGTCGTGGCGGGCGAGCGATATCGCACAGCGGACCGCGCTGCTCACCGCGATCGCCGACCGGTTCGAGGCGAACAAGCGCCACCTCGCCGAGACCGCGACCAAGGAGATGGGCAAGACGCTCGCCTCCGCGATCGCCGAGGTGGAGAAATGCATCGCGGGCTTCCGCCACTATGCCGACAAGGGGCCGGACTATCTGGCGCCGATCGAGACGAAGACGGCGAGCGGGCGTGCGGTGGGGCATTGGCTGCCGCTGGGCCCGATCCTCGCGGTGATGCCGTGGAACTTCCCCTATTGGCAGGTGGTGCGCTGGCTCGCGCCGACGATCCTGGCGGGCAATGTCGGGCTGCTCAAGCACGCCTCGCTGACCCAGGGCTGCGCGGCGCTGATCCAGCAGATGGTCAGCGCCGCGGGCGCGCCCGACGGACTGTTCCAGAACCTTCCGATCAAGTCGGACAAGGTCTCGCGCATCATCGCGGACACGCGCGTCGCCGCGGTGACGCTGACCGGGAGCGAGGGCGCGGGTGCCAAGGTCGCGGAAGCCGCGGGCCGGGCGCTCAAGAAGGTTGTGCTCGAACTGGGCGGATCGGACCCGTTCATCGTCATGCCGTCGGCCGATCTCGACAAGGCGGTGGCGACGGCGGTGAAGGCGCGGGTGCAGAATGCGGGGCAAAGCTGCATCTGCGCCAAGCGGATGATCGTGCACGCCGATGTCTATGACGCGTTCCTCGACAAGTTCACCGCCGCGATGCTGGCGGTGAAGATCGGCGATCCGATGGAGGACGGCGTCGAGATGGGCCCGCTGTCGAGCGTCGAACAGCGCGATACGGTGCTGGAGCAGGTCGAGCGTGCGGTGGCGGACGGCGCGACGCTGGCGGGCGGCGCGAAGATCGAGCGCGACGGGGCTTGGATGGAGGCGGGCGTGCTCACTCATGTCCATCCCGACGCCGATTTCGCGCAGGAAGAGATTTTCGGGCCGGTGGCGATGGTGTTCCGCGCGGACGATATCGACGCGGCGATCGCGCTGGCCAACGACGTGCCGTTCGGGCTCGGGTCGAGCGTGTGGACCAGCGATCAGGCGGAGATCGATCGCTTCGTCCGCGACATCGAAAGCGGGATGACCGCGGTCAACCAGCTGCTCGCCTCGACGCCCGAAGCGCCGTTCGGCGGGGTCAAGCTGTCGGGCCATGGCCGAGAGCTCGGGCCATGGGGGCTGCATGAGTTTATGAATTTGAAAGCCGTGATGCTGGCGGATTAGGGTAAGCGGGTGGGGTGCGGTTTTGAGAGTCGCGTTACCGCCGATTTCCGGCATCTTCGCTTTGAAGCCGACATTCCCGATCCGACTCCATTGCGGGCGTTCGTCCTGCCGCTAGGTTCGAAGCATGTCTGAAGCAGAAGCTAATCTTCGTGACGCCATCGAACATAGCTATATGGTGTTTGCGGGCATGCCCTGTCCGCGCAAGCTCGAAACGTCGCCCCTGCGAAATGGGGACGAGATTCTGCAAACGCTCAAGTCTGCACCTTTGCGAGAGTTAGGCGGCGAGCAAATCGGACCTTATTCAGGTTGGGCAATTACGACAGTTGGTAATGACCGCGATTACAGGCACTTTCTGCCGCGCATCGTCGAGCTTGCCGTCACCGAGCCCGTTTGGCTTGGAACCGAACCGCCCGTTACGGCGAGTAAGCTGGAAATGGCGACATGGCGGGCTTGGCCAGCCGATCAACAATCGGCAGTTTTGCGACTTTTCCATGCAGCTTTCGACGCGATGATTGCGAGACATCCAGACGAATGGCCCTCAGAAGCTGCTGAGTGGTTCTGTGGCGTCGCGAACTTGGGCGAGCGAGTGTCTCCCCCTTTCGAACGCTGGCTCTCGTCAACCTCAGCGAACGCTGCGCTCAATATGGCACGCTTCATCATCTCTGAGTCAAAGCACCTTCGTGAGCACGGAGAAGTCCGAGGTTACTTCTGGAAAGGAGTAAGCGAGGACGCGCGCCGAGAGGTTGCTACGCTCCTCTTAGAAGAGAGGACAATCTCATTCTTGCAATCAGCGGCAGAACGGGTCTCCGAAGAAGATCGCTTTTACCATCTGGACGCAGCAATAGCGGAGTTGGCCCGACAGTTCTGATGTCCGATAATCACCTATTTCCGGTCGTTCCGGCGCGGGAGCCGCCAGCCAAAAGCGGACTGGCAGGAACCGACCCCATTGCGGACGTCCGGCTGAGGGCTACGATCCGTTTATGGCAGTCTGGCAATTCGTCATCGATCTCATCCCAGCATCTTCGGCCCGTGTCGCTGGAGTCACTGCTGCACGCATGAGCCGCGAGCAACTCGATGAAATTGATCTCGGTTTCTCGAATGCCGATGCCGAGGAGCTCTTTGCCCGGCTGGGTGCGCTACTACCTGAGAAAAAGTCTTGGTCCGCTAGCCTGCGGATTTGGGGTGATGAGAAAACGGACGACATTCAGGTTGGCTTCGATGGGCATACCATCGAGGATATTCAGGTCCGACTAAACGTGGCAGATCTTTGCCTACCTCTAGTCGGCGGTATCTGCGACCTTGCACGCCATTTTGACTGCATCCTTGCCACGCGGGATGGGGCGATAGTTCAGCCGAATCGGGAAGCTGTCGTGAGGACAATCCTGCAATCGCGGGCGATGCGGTTCGTCCGAGACCCTCACCGCTTTTTGGAAGAGGCAATCCGTTTGGACCGAGAAGGCGCGTAACGGCAGCTAACCACCCCCTAGCGGACGTGTGGCGCAACCTCGAACAGGCGGGCAAGCTGTCGCCTGGCATCCCATCCCGAAGGACTTTCGGCAAGCCTACCCTGCCATCGCGGCTCGCCATCCCAATCACTGCGATAAGCACGAAGCGAGTCTAGGATGGATGCCTTGGCGCCTGCCGATGCGTTCGCATCGTCATCGAAGCCAGGTTCCCACATGCAGCATGAGCAGATGGTTATTCCCGCCAGGCCACCTTCTTCATTGTAAGCGGGTTCGTCAGCATAATCTGGGAAGCCGCACGCGGGGCAGAGAAGTCGCCCGGCGTCCAAAATGTTGAATTGACGGGCATCAAGCATCGCTCAAGCCTACCTTGGCGAACGGCCGCTTTCCACCCCGTTCCGGTCATTCGTTAACCCGCCGGCGATGCCCGAAAGCCGAGGCGTCGCGGGATAACCATCAGCGGCGGCGCCTAGACGCTGGCTTCCGCCGCGATCTCGATCAGCAAATCCTTGCGGCTGAGCTTGCCGATCATCGTCTTGGGCAGCTTGTCGCGGATGACCACCGCATCGACCCGCTCATGCTTGCCGAGCTGGGGGTTGAGCCAGTCGCGCAACGCGTTGCCCGTCACCGGATCGGCATCGTCGTTGAGCGCGACATAGGCGCGCGGGGTCTCGCCGCGATAGGAATCGGGCATGCCGACCACGAGCGCCTCCTTCACCGCGGGATGGCGGTAGAGCACGTCCTCGATATGCTTGGGGAAGACCTTGAACCCGCCGACGGCGATCATGTCCTTGAGGCGATCGACGATCTTGATGAACCCGTCTTCGTCGATCTGGCCGACATCGCCGGTGCGCAGCCATTTCTGGCCGGTGGCGTCGGTGCAGAAGGTGCTGTCGTCGGTCTCGGGCCGGTCCCAATAGCCGCCCATGATCTGCGGTCCGGCGACGACGATCTCGCCCGGCTCGCCCTCGGGCGCCGGCTTCGACGGATCCTCCTTGTCCACCAGCCGGACGCGCGTGGCGATGATCGGCTGGCCGATCGTGCCCGACTTGCCCTCGGCGACATAGGGATTGGCGGAGACCACGCCCGAGCTTTCGGACAGGCCATAGCCTTCGATCAGCTTGGCGCCGGTCGCGGCCTCGAACCGGGTCTTGAGTTCGGCCGGAAGCGGCGCACCGCCCGAGATGCAATATTTGAGGCTCGACCAGTCGGTCGAGGCCGAGTTGGGGTGATCGAGCAGCGCCTGGAACATCGTCGGCACGCCGGGCAGCGCGAGCGGGCGGGTGCGGGTGATCGCGGCGAGCGCCTGCGCCGCGTCGAAGCG
>FUFK010068436.1_pt1 | contig 10207 bp, 7 predicted proteins | sample 1021851 | NCBI WGS metagenome assembly FUFK01 (sample SAMEA51879418, study PRJEB19060) | metagenome
TGGGTGAGATATAAGGAGGTCTTCACACTCTTGGGGGTAAATATTTACACCTCCAGATATGATCATAAANGCTTTTCTNTCTGTTAAATAAAGAAATCCATCTTCNTCTAAATAACCNACATCNCCNACTGTNGTTANGCTTTTNTCTGCNGAATAGGCTTCTGCAGTTTTTTCAGGCTCCTTATGATAGTTAAATTCGGAAGCAGGTTTAAACCAAAGAGTACCTGGCTCACCCACTGGCATTTCATTCATNTCATCGTCCATTANNGTTAACTCNCCGATCATTATTTTGCCNACTGTTCCAGGGTGNTCTAACCATTCNTTTGTATCACAATAAGCAAANCCAAAGGCCTCTGTGGCTCCATAATANTCACAAATAATTGGTCCCCACCACTCAATCATTTGTCGTTTTACCTGTTCTGGGCAAGGAGCAGCTGCATGAAGTGCATATTTTAGTGACGAAAGATCATACCTATTTTTTTCTTCGTCACTCAGTTTGAGCATTCTGCTAAACATTGTTGGCACTAATTGAGAATGCGTAATTGAGTATTTTTCAATAAGACTTAAATATTCTAGAGGCTCGAACTTTTCCATAATTACGGTCGTTGNCCCTTTTCTTATTGTTAAGCTATTTGCAGCTTGAGGAGCGGAGTGATAAAGAGGAGCAGGAGAAAGATAAATCATATCTTCACTGTAATTCCATAAATTAGATAAAAAACTGAATATAGGAAGTGGNTCNTCAGGTTTTTGGTCGGGTAAGGGACGCAAAATACCCTTCGGCCTTCCAGTTGTNCCGGAAGAATAAAGCATGGCTGCGCCGAGACTTTCGTCTTGAATTGGTGACGTAGGGTTTTGAGAAATGGTTTTCACAAAATCNTGCATACCATNGGGTAGNGGCGCTTCTTCTGCCCCAACTACCAAAATTTTCTTTAGAACAGAGCACTGTTTCACTGCTTTTTCGACTATGTCTAATTTTGATATTGATGTAATGAGTATTTTAGAGTCAGAGTTCACCAAAATATANGCTAATTCCTCCTCTTTNAGATAAGAATTTATACAGGTATAAANTAATCCTGNGCGCTCACCTGCAGAGTTTGACTCAAGATACCTATTGTTATTTTCCATGAAAATTGAATAGTGGTCACCTTTTTCCAAGCCCTCATCTCTTAAAAAATGAGCAAGTTGATTTGANCGTTCCTCAAATTCTCTGTATGTAACCGTCTCCCCGGTTGANGCCATTATAAATGCTGGTCTATCTTCATACTTTTTTGCTAGATTCCCAGGATACATTTATAGTCCCTCGAATACTCTGCAATCTCTGTTAGCTCCCCCATCAAGCGCTAATAGAGCGTCTTGGTATTCTTTGCTATCAATACACTCTGCTGCTTTTTCAAATGACTCAAATTCAACCAACACGGTTTGTTCTACTTTGCCATCTTCAAAAACTTTAATTTTATTTGTGCTTGCAAGAACTTTTCCATTATATTTTTCTAAAGCAGGTCCAGCTAACTTTAGATAAGCCGCCCGTTTTTCAGGGTCAGCGGTACTACGATGTGCGCTAATAAAATAGCCTTTGGGCATTTTTACCTCCTCTTTATTTTTCTACAGATAGTTTAAGTTATCTTTCTAAAGACAACAATATATAAACTTTGTAAAAATCTGGAAATTCANGAGGTTGGGTTAATCATNATCTTTGTTCAATTAACTTGCGATTTTCTGGCTTCGCTTTCTTTCAACTGAGGTGAGTATCCGTTTTCTCAAGCGAATATGATTAGGCGTAACTTCAACCAGCTCATCATCNTCGATATAAGCGATTGCTTGCTCGAGACTAAGCTTTGTTGGAGGTGTCAATCGCACTGCTTCNTCATTACCAGAGGCTCTAATATTAGTTAATTTTTTGCCTTTAAGAGGGTTGACTTCTAGATCATTGTCTCTGTTATGTTCACCAATAATCATCCCTTCATAAACTTCCTCTCCTGACCCAATAAAAAACTTTCCTCTTTCTTCAAGGTTAAAAATAGCATACGCAACCGAGCTTCCGTTTTCCATGGAGATTAAAACACCTTGGCGGCGCCCTGCAATTGAGCCTTTGTGCGGGCTCCAAGAGTGGAACACACGGTTTAATATTCCTGTTCCCCTTGTATCGGTCATAAATTCACTGTGATATCCAATTAATCCGCGCGATGGGACNAATGCAATAATTCTTGTTTTTCCGGAGCCTGAAGACTTCAANTCNACCATTTCTCCTTTTCTAGAGGACAATTTCTCTATCACAGCACCAGAGAATTCTTCATCGACGTCAATAGTAACTTCCTCTATGGGTTCATTTTTAACACCATCCACGTCCTTATAAATAACGCGTGGTCTTGAAATAGAGAGCTCAAATCCCTCTCTCCTCATATTTTCAATCAAAACACCCATTTGTAATTCACCTCTTCCCGAGACATCAAAGGCTTCACCGCCTGGTGTGTCCACCATCTTGATTGCGACGTTACTTTCGCACTCTTTTAGCAAACGGTCTCTAATTACTCTGCTCTGAACTTTTTTGCCGTCTCTACCAGCTAAGGGGCTGTCATTAATTCCAAATGTGACTGTAATAGTTGGAGGATCTATCGGTTGAGCTGGAATTGGGTCTTCAACTGATTGGTCTGCTATTGTATCTGCAACAGTTGCCTTGCTCATTCCAGCTAGGGATACTATATCTCCAGCTTCAGCGGTATCTATTGCTTGCTGTTTTAATCCTCTAAATGCCAAAATTTTATTTACACGAAAATTTTCTATGAGCTCATTATTGATGCTTATAGCTTTCAAATTTTGCCCTGTTTTGAGCGTACCTGACTCAATTCGTCCAGTAAGAACTCTTCCGAGAAAACTATCCCCACCTAGTGTTGTAGCCAGCATCTTAAATGGTTCGTTACGTTTNGAAATTTGGCTTGGTTGAGCAACATGTGTTGAAATTAATTTAAAAAGACTGTCNAGATTTTTTCTAGGCCCNTCTAAGCTTTCGTCCGCCCAACCGGAGCGTCCGGATGCATATAAAATGGGAAAATCCAATTGATCGTCATTTGCACCTAAATTAGCAAAAAGGTCGAAAACCTCATCTAGCGCTCTATCTGGCTCGGCATCTTGCTTATCAACTTTGTTTAATACAACTATAGGTTTGAGCCCGAGTGAAAGAGCCTTCGAAGTAACAAATTTTGTCTGAGGCATTGGGCCCTCTGCTGCGTCAACTAACAGTACTACTCCGTCTACCATTGAGAGTATACGCTCAACCTCGCCTCCAAAATCCGCATGTCCTGGCGTATCAACTATATTAAATCGAATATCGTTCCAAACNACTGAAGTAGCTTTTGCCAANATTGTGATACCTCTTTCACGTTCAAGATCGTTACTATCCAAAGCGCGTTCNACTGTCGCTTCATTCTCTCTAAAAGCTCCAGATTGCTTCAGTAACTCGTCTACTAATGTCGTTTTCCCATGATCAACGTGTGCGATGATCGCAATATTTCGTAATTCCATATGCTTTCCAGTTTTTTGATAAAAGTTCCTGCTCGTGGAACGGATTTACACTTAAAATGAAAAAACGCAAGTAAAATTAATGAATTTACATTNACTNAGAGTTACAAGGATCGCCATTTGGCCATGCNATACCGTCGCCTTTATCCATAGTGCTTATTTCTTTCATATCAGAATCATCAATTTGAAAGGAAAGATCAAAGTTTTCTCTTATTCTGTTTTCATCCGAAGATTTTGGTAAAATCACAAAGCCCATTTGAAGTCCCCACTTGAGCAATATCTGTGCCTCAGACACGCCATACTTTTTTGACATTCTCTTAAATGGAGAAGAATTATCAGCACCATCCTCTTTCATGCTTTGAGATTTTGCACTNTCTTNATTGGGCTTTGCCCTCCATCCCTCCAGGGGAACTAATGAGCTGTAGGCTACTACCCTTATATTTTTCTCTTTCAAAAATGAAACTAATTCTTTCTTCTGGCACCAAGGGTGTAACTCGATCTGATTATATTCAGGAACTTCTAGTCCTTCATTAATTATCTCTTGAATATGTAACTGACTATAGTTTGAGACACCTATAGTTCTGGTTTTCCCTTCCTTTTTGAGATCACATAATGCTTTCCATTGCTCTAGTCTTAAGTCCTTACAGAAAGGTGCATGAATTAGATAACAATCAAGATAGTCAAGATTGAGCCTTTCAAGACTGCTGTCACAAGCCTCAANACACATCTTATAATTTTTTGNCNCTCTGCCCCAACTTGGATTTCCAGGAAAAACNTTACTNGTAATGAANACNTCATCTCTTTGAAGAGAAAGTTGAGNGAATGTGTCTTTAAGACCTAACCCNATACCCANCTCATTTCTGTAAACCTCAGCAGTATCAATATGCCTATATCCAATTTTGAGTGCTATANTTATAGTTTTCTGTGCNTCCTCATTTGGNATTAAATAAGTNCCAAAACCAATGGTTGGCATATTCACTAAAGTTTGATCTGCATTCATTTATTCTCCCTCTCATCTATTCTGTTAATTTCTAAAGTTCTTTCCCTGCCAGCAATTCCCCTAACTTTATCCGGGAGGATACCGCGATTTTCGTCAAAGGTTTAAACGGCAGCTTTTTTGGCTTAGGNTTATTTAACAATTGTTCAACTAGGGCTGTTTTTTTTCCCATAGCNAAGTCAGCAGCAGCTAACCCATGAAGTGTCCCCTTNACAGTACCTAACCCATTTTGACAACAGGCAGAAAAAAGACCAGGTTTTAGTTCGCCAAAAGCTGCTACATTATTTCTTGAAAGGGTTAAGTGTCCACCCCATGTTTGGNTGAGTTTTATATCCTTCAGCATGGGGAAACGNTCTGAAAAGCTTTTGACATGACTTCTCAACACATTATCAAGTATCGATTTGTTGGGNCTCATATTTGGGTTATAAGTAAAGCGATTACGAATTACAATTCTATCCCCTCCAATCCCAGATATACGTCTTACCGTGGTGCCTAAAGGGTCTGCNGGAGTTATCCCCCACTCTTTTTTGCCTCCAAGAATTTTAATTTGGTCAGGCGTAAGTTTTTGTGTGATGGAGCCATAAGTGTAGATATGAAGAAGTGAGTTGTTGAAATAACCAAAATTCTCTATGTTTCCGTTAACCGCAAGAATTACTTTAGAGGCGGTAATAAGACCTTTAGGTGTTTTTGCTTGCCAATCAGAGCCAATTTTATTTAGTTCTTCTACGGGTGAAGTTTCATATATTTGAACTCTATTAGAAAGCATTTTTTCGCCCAAAGCTCTAATGTATAGAGCCGGTTGTATCATTACGGTTCCTGGCGTAAACAGTCCTCCTTTATAATAACTNGTTCCGGTAATGCCATTCATTGATTTTGCATCGAAATGTTCATATCTTTCGCCAAGTTGTGAAAGATGTTTTGCATAATCAGTGTTATGACGCATGCCTTTGGCGGTTGCAGCGCCATTTATTTTCCCGATTTCTTTAAAACATTCCTTAGGTAGACCTAGAGCCTCAACGGTCTCTTTTGCAAACTTAATGGCAAACCTATTTTGCTTGATAGTTTGGCGATCATTTTCTAATTGGCCTCCGTAATCATCGCTTGCCAAGTCATGCGGTAAATCAATCATAAAGCCAGAATTTCTTCCTGCTGGTCCTGAGGCAAGTCCTTGAGCATCTAAAATGACAATACGGTCATTTGGCGCTTCTTTTTGAACCCTTCTTGCTGCTGATAATCCAGCAAAGCCTGCTCCGACAATAAGCCAATCAGATGTTAAGTTGCCCGAGAGGCTAGGAAGCGTTTTCCTATTGGGAAGCAACTCGTTCCATGCAGAAGGACCAGGGTTTTGGGAAACACTTATCATTTTAAGGTAAACTCAATTTTGCTGTTCTACCCCCATCAACAGTCAGGACTTGACCAGTCAAAAAAGATGCCTTCTCAGATGCAAGCCAAACAATTAATTCAGCCACTTCAAGAGGTTCTCCACTTCGCTTCAAGGGATGAATTTCACCAATTTTATTTTTAAAAACTTTGGGATCTGATAAAGATTTTATGAACTTCTCATTCAACTCAGTATTAATCCAGCCAGGAGCAACAGCATTACACCGTACGCCTTCAGGTCCATGGTCAACTGCGACCGCCCGCGTTAATGCATGAAGTCCTCCTTTTGAAGCACAATANGCTGGATGGCGAGGNTTGCTTCCNAANCCTTCTATNGAACCTACATTNANAATNGANCCCTTTCTTACCTTTAACANTGGAAGAGCATNTTTTATNAGAAGAAAGGGNGTNGTCAAATTAATTTGAAGTTGNTCAAACCAATCAGTTTCAGTTGTTTCTTCNGCATTCCCNTCANGCATAATGCCTGCATTATTTACTAAAATATCNAGGNGTCCTTCCAANTCTCGTATCNGNGACAGNATTTTTTTTGGCATTTTCAAGTCATTAAAGTCAGCCTCAAGCCAAAAATGCTCCCCTTTACTTCTTTGCGCTGTGTAAACCTTGGCACCTTTTTCAGTTAAAAGCTTTGCTGTGCTAAGCCCGATTCCGCGTGAAGCCCCAGTAACTAACGCAATCTTACCCTCNAGTTCTCTCATGATACAGGTTTTCCNCCATTTACTTCGACNAGAGATCCACACATATACCGAGCTTCATCAGAGGCTAAAAACAAAATTACGTCTGAAATATCATCAGGTTCTGCTATGCGGCCTAGAGGNACGGTCTCATTGAGTTCTTTTATAGCCTTCTCTGGATNAAGACCACGAATAGAAAAACCAGAACGTATCATAGGTGTATTTACTTCATTTGGACAAACAGCATTTACCCGTATGTTTTGATGTGCGTGATCACGACCTAAACACTGTGTAAATGAAGCTAAAGCGGCTTTTGACATTATGTAAATCGGATGATCAGGACCAGGATTTAAACCCCAGCAGCTAGCTATATTTACAATTGATCCACCTCCATTTTTTGCCAAAATAGGGATTGTGGATCGACATAACCTAAACGGAGCTTCTATGTTTACGGCCATCGTTGATTTAAAGTCGTCATCTGTAGCTTCAGTAATTTTTCCTCTTCGAATGATGCCTGCATTGTTTATCAGAATATCTAGCCCCCCCAATGCATCTGTTGCTTTACTAGGCAATTCGTCACAAAATTGAGCAGCAGAAAGGTCGCCTGGGAAATGAGCTTCCGCTTCAACATTACCAATAGTTATGTCTGTTATTGCAACTGATGCTCCTTCGGCTCTCAATTTTCTTACAAGCGATTTGCCAATTCCACCAGCTGCACCTGTTACGAGAGCTTTTTTTCCTTGAAATCTCATTTTTATTAAAACTCCTGATTAAGGGAGTCGGTGGCGGGAATTTGCGACTCTCTCAGAGCAATAAATTCCAATAACTCATCATTGATTGCTTCATTGATTTTTGGTTCTNCATAATCNGCCAAAAGAGANTTTGCGTGCTTAAGCGCTCTTTCAGTAATCTCTGTTGAGCCTTCGGCCTGCCATTGCTCAATAGAGTTATTATCAAAAAGCTCAGGCATAAANAAAGCTCGTNGAAAGTTTTCTAGCGTGTGGGGATGACCGAGATAGTGACCGCCGGGNCCAATGTCATTAACTGCTTTTAGGCCCTCATCAAAGTCGTCCCAATTAATGCCTTGAGCCATTCGATATGCCATCGCGCATTGCTCTGCATCAACNATAAACTTAGCTGTACTACAGTGCATACCAGCCTCATTCCATCCAGCTGAATGCCAAATATAATTTGCACCNGACATCATGACAGCCATCAGTGTTGTTGCACTCTCATAGCCAGCCTGTGCATCAAAAGTCTTTGCGCCTCCTAATGTGTTTGATGTTCTCCACGGTACTTTATAATAACGTGCCATTTGACCAATCATAAAATTCATTAAACTGATCTCGGGTGTTCCTGCCATCGGAGCTCCTGACTTCATTGATACTGTAGAAAGATAATGACCATAAATTGCCGGTGCACCTTTTTGAATAACTTGTGTATACGCCAGAGCCGATAACGCCTCAGCATTAAGTTGTGCAACTGTTGGAGCTACCGATGCGGGGGTGTTTGCTCCTCCTAAAACGAAAGGAGAGCATAATACCGGTTGGTTTCTTTTGCAAAAAGCTCTCATCGCGCCAAGCATCGTTTCATCCCAAACTAAAGGAGAGTTTCCGTTGCAGTTACCTGTAACTACTGGATGACTGTCAATAAAACCAGGGCCAAACAGAATATCGCACATTTTAATCACATCTTCTGCGTTTTTGGGACTTGTTGTCATTCCCATAAATGTTTTGTCGGAGTATCGCATGGATGAATATGTAATACGTAAATGACGCTGGCTTATAGGATGATCGTATGGCTCTACTATATGATGTGCACTTGAGTGCATAGAGGGAAGCATGTGTGATAGTTTATGAAAATTGGCTAAATCTTCTAAGGTTGGATTACGACGTTTGTCTTCTAAGTCTCTTAGGTATGGAGCTCCCGTCATCGGCACGAACATGCAGCAGCTTTTTCCAAAATCAAGATTATTTTTTGGGTTTCTTGCGTGATATGTAAATGTCTCGGGTATGGATTTAATTAGATCTTTTACTAGAAATCTATCTAGAAAAACTGTTTCTCCAACAATCTTTGCCCCAATGGATCTCCAATCTTGAAGAGCAATTTTATCTCGAAAATGAATGCCGGTATTCTCTAAGATGTCCATGGAGGCCTCATCAATCCGTTTGATCTGATCTCGATTTAATGGTTCTGTGAGCGGAAGGCTGTGCTGTAATGCTGGCAGCATTGTAAAACTTCTTGTCTGGCTCTTTAGCCGTCTAGAGCTACGCCCCTTTCGTATTGTTCCTACGGCTTGCACCGTCATTCGATCTTATCCTGCGATGCTGGGTCGGTAAGATCGATCCATATCGTTTTCACTTCACAGTATTGTTCATGGGCATGAACACCATTATCCCTTCCACCAAATCCAGATTGTTTATATCCCCCAAANGGTGTTGTAATATCGCCTTCTCCATAGCTATTTACTGTGACAGTGCCAGCCCTAAGTTCTCGTGCTNCTCTCAGGGCGTTTCTTGTATTAGCACTAAAAATAGATGCGGTTAATCCATATTCTGTTTTATTTGCTATTGATATTGCCTCTTCATTTGTTTGTACCTCTAGAACACTTAGAATTGGCCCAAATATTTCATCTCTTGCTTTTTTATCATCTGTTGTTGTTTCATAAATTGTAGGTGCAACAAAGCTGCCGTCCATCTTTCCCCCAATAACTGCTCCCTCACTTAGATAGCTAGAAACTTTTTTGCAATGCTCTTTATCAATTAGTGCTCCTAAGTGATTTTGTGGGTCTAGAGGGTCACCAGTTTTCCAGTCTCTTAATCGATCAACTATTTTCTTNAGTAANTCNGATTTGATATCNTTATGAACNATCAGTCTAGATATAGCNCTNCAGTTTTCACCCATATTCCAAAAAGCTCCATTGACTATATGCTCTGCTACAAGGTCGAGGTTTTCTGCATCATTAAAAACAACGGCTGGGTTTTTGCCACCACATTCTAAAACAGTTTTCTTTAAATTACTTTCTGAGGAGTATTTTAAAAAAAGCCGTCCTGTTTCTGTTGATCCNGTAAAACTNACCATATCAANNNCNNNNTGACGCCCAAGTTTTTNGCCAACTATCGGCCCNGNACCNGGTAGNACNTGTAAAACNCCTCGAGGAATTCCTGCCTCAGCNGCNAGCTCAGCAACTCTAAGAGCAGTAAGNGAGGTNTGCTCNGCAGGCTTTACAATNACNGAACANCCAGAAGCAAGAGCAGGGCCTATTTTCCAGGCAAGCATCAATAATGGNAAATTCCATGGAAGAATTGCNGCAACTACACCTATTGGCTCTCTAATTATAATAGATAACGCTTCGTCACCACTTGGAGCAGTTTGGTCATAGATTTTGTCAATTAGCTCAGCATGCCACTTAATAGTATGGATTGTTTCCGGCAAATCGATTTGAACGCAGTCTCGTATTGGTTTCCCACTGTCTAGGCTCTCCATCACGGCCAGTTCTTTTTGATTTCGCGTTAACAGCTTGCATAACTTTATTAGTATATCTTTTCTTTCAGACGGGTGGAGGCGACACCAACGACCTTGAACAAATGCCTCCCTTGCTTTTTCAACTGCAAGATCCACA
>FUFK010071952.1_pt1 | contig 10207 bp, 16 predicted proteins | sample 1021851 | NCBI WGS metagenome assembly FUFK01 (sample SAMEA51879418, study PRJEB19060) | metagenome
GTGAGTGCTATTGGTCGAGCATATGGACACTTTCAGCCCAAGTGGTTTAAGTATAGTAAATCAGATGTCCCTTTTATTACAGGCAATAATAAAGATATAGGAATAATAGTAGAAGATTGTGTAAGTGCTTGTGCCGTTGAGACTAGATGTGGATTCACGGGCATAGCTTTACTAGGAACAAGTTTACAAGATAGCTATATAGAGCATATAGTTAATAGTGTAAAAAATGTTGTGGTTTGTTTAGACAGAGACGCAACAAATAAATCAATAGACATCAAGAATAAATTAGAATCAAAGGTCAATACTTATGTTTGGATGTTAGACCTAGATTTAAAATATTATGAAGATGTCGATATGAAGAAGTGGAGTGATAAAATATGCAAGATGATTTCATCATAATTCTTTCTGTTATATTTATCGTGGTTGCTTTTATAAGCTACATTTTTGTATTCGGTGGTTTATAATGGGTAGTGTTTTAAAAAAGAAAAAACATAAAGGCCGTAGAAAAATAGGCAGTAAGAAACGNAGAGCAAGACGCAAACGTAGAAGGAGATAGCATGGGTGTCAGAGGAGGCAGAGTANGAAAAGATAGCTATCAAGGTTTTCATGCTAGAGATTTTGTGCAAATCAAAAAGTATGATACAAATGATAGTATGTATTTATATGTTCCTAATTATGTTAGACAAACTTTAAAAAAGAAGTTAGACAAATATCATTTAGAAAATTTAGATACATATAACACGGCAACATTTATTAAGAAACAANTAGAAAAACTATTTATAGAACTAGAAAGGAAAAGAATAGATGAGTGGTTTAGAACACACAAGAAGCACTACTAATAAATTTTATGAGAAAGTNGAGGGTGAATACATCCTAGATTTANAAGGGNTAGAGNCNCATTGTATNGTNAANTCTGATAGATATGATGANATATATAAGAAGCCTACTATCTCTTATCATTTTACATTTGAGAATCATAAACTAAAACAGTTAGGTGATAATGACTTGCATACATATGAGCCTATGAAAGTTTGCCCTACGAGTGGGGTGAAGATTGCTAACTTTAAAAGAAAGCCTGAATATAGACTGCCGATTAGTGAGACAGGATATAAGTCTCATTTTTCAGGGTTTATAGACATGACTAGTATGAACTTTCTTGGTGCTGATGATGTAGTTGTAGAGGTTAGCAAATGGCTGATGATAAATGCAGGACATAATAGAAAGAAATATTTCTGCACGAAAAGATTTGCAGATGTTCCTATTGTCAGTATAATAAAAAAGATATGAGATTTGTTTTTGTAGTATTATTATTTATGACAGGGTGTAGTTATAGTTTTAAAACTAACAAGGACAATAAAAATAATCTAGTAGCTAAGAATCANCCCGTTGTGGACAATAGAGAAATAACCGTTGAAGAGCTTGGGGAACTACCAAGATTAGAACAAATTAAATTAGAAATGCAGGAAAGGTTGGCAAAAATAAAAAATGAATAGATANTATATACAAAGANTAAGTGCAGANACATGCGAGGATGTNTTAAAAAAATATAATCCTGATGACAAACAAGATGTAATCATNGTGAGAATGTATGATGAGCCTTTTGATTTAAAAGTTAAAATCAGAGANGCAATGTCGGAAGATGAGTTTGAAACTTTTAGAAAGTTAGTAAATGGTAGTGGTGAGTTCCGAGATATTATTGATATCATCATGAAGAAAAAAGAACAAGAAACTCAAGAAATAATAATCAACAAACAAGCTGAAGAAAACAATCAGTAATCTAACATATGTTAGAAAAGAGGGAGACGGTCTTGCCCGAGACTAATGGGAATGTTCGTAAGTATTTATTAAAGTCTTTACTTAATAAAAAATTCTACAACAAATTTCAAAAATATAATTTAGGAGATATTTANAATCANAATATCTATAAGTGCATAGATTTAATCTACAAGCATGACAAAGAATTAGAATCAATATCTACTGAATACCTTGCTGATTTTTATGAAAAACAATACGGCTCACGTATGGGATTCAATCAGTTAAGTGGTGATAAAGATATTATTTTTGGATTAGATAAAGTAAAAGANCCAAACGAAAANACTGTAGATTACATTTTAAATCTTACACACAAGCAAAAGAAAGCAGAAGAACTTACGAAGAAAAGTTTTGCCCTGGTCAATAACCCTGATAAATATGACTTTTCTGAGATAAAAACCTTTGTTCAAAATATTGGTGGAGTNCANAAAGAGTATGAAAGCAAAATGGANAGNGTNGATTTAGACCCACTACAATTAATTGAAGACGAAGANAAATACGGNAATGTCAAATTTAATATCAAAAGATTACAAGACGCTACNCACGGAGTGGGNGGTGGTAATTTTGTAATTGTTTTTGCTAGACCTGAAGCAGGGAAGTCAGCTTTTTGGATTAGTCTAGTTGCTAATAAAAATGGTTTTGCAGAACAAGGTAAGAAGTGTCATGCATTTATTAACGAAGAACCTGCNAAGAAAACTTATGTCAGATTAATTTCTTGTTGGACAGGCATAGTNAGAGACTTAATCAAAGAAAGAATAAATACAGTAAGAGCAGAGTGGAGTGTAATAAAAGATAATATTTTTGTTTACGATTCTGTCGATGTTAGTATGGATGATTTAAACAACTACTGTGAAGAGAATGAAGTTGATATAATTATTATTGACCAATTAGATAAAATAAATATCCGTGGTAATTACAATGCACAACATGAAAAGTTAAAAGAAATATATAAACAGGCAAGAGAGTTAGCTAAAAGAAATAATGTTCTAGTGATAGGAATTAGTCAGGCAAGTGCTGAGGCACACAATCAACAAAGAGTAGATTTTAATTGGTTAGATAATTCTAAAACCGGAAAGGCGGGAGAGGCCGATTTAATTATAGGAATAGGAAAGCCTAGAGATTCTGATAAAGATTATGATAGGTGGCTATACTTATCTAAAAATAAATTAACAGGGGAACATGTCGATATTGAGTGTTCACTAAATCATACATTATCGAGGATAGAATAAATGGAGAAGAAAAATTTTTTAAGAGTTCTTTCGCTAGGTGCGGGAGTTCAATCTACTACGTTAGCTTTAATGGTAGAGAAAGGAGAGATACCCATGGTTGACTGTGGTATTTTTGCAGATGTAGGAGCAGAACCCAAAGCAGTTTACGAACACCTTGATTGGTTAGAAAAACAATTATCTTANCCTATATATCGAGTGCAATGGAGAAATTTAAAGGATGATATAATTAGTGCATCCAAAGGTGAGTATAAGGCTTTTACTGCACCTTTCTATACAAAGAATACGGACACAAGTAAAAAAGGAATGCTTCGTAGACAATGCACAGGGGACTACAAGATTAAACCTATAACAAAAAAGATTAGAGAATTATTAGGATATTCTAAAGGACAAAGAGTTAAGCCTGATACAAAGGTGGAATTAGTAATGGGTATTTCTTATGATGAAATGCAAAGAATGAAAATTAATCAATTAAAATATATAGATAATCAATATCCTTTAGTTGAAAAAGCAATACGAAGAAAGCGTTGTATTGAGTGGATGGAAGAAAATAATTTTCCTAAACCTCCAAGAAGTGCGTGTACATTTTGCCCATACCATTCTAATGAGGAGTGGAGAAAAATAAAACAGAACAAAGAAGAATGGGAAGAGGTTGTAAAATTAGATAAGATGATTAGGAATCAAGAAAAGCACAAAGAAAAAAATAAAAGTGTTGCAAAGGTAAAAGATAATTTGTTCTTACACAGAGATTGTATTCCAATAGATGAAGTAGATTTAAGAGAAGAAGACGATAAGACAGGCCAATACTCTTTACTAGATGAATGCGAAGGGATGTGTGGAATATGATAACAACACTAGACGTAGAGACCACATATCAAGATGGAGACCCTAGTCCTTACAATGAAAATAATAAATTAGTTTCTGTAGGAATTAATCAAGAGTATTATTTTTTTAATCACAAAGATAATTCTAATGGGCATGATAACTTTGATAAGATTCAAACAATACTAGACAGTTCTACTTTAGTCATAGGTCATAATTTAAAATTTGATTTAAGTTGGATGTATTGGGAAGGTTGGAAATATAACGGTGATATCTATGACACAATGCTAGGTGAATATATAATTAGAAGAGGCCAAAAGGTAGATGAACATAATAAATTAATATCTTTATCCCTAAAAGAATCTTGTAAAAGAAGAGGCCTTGGAACTAAATCAGATATATTATCAGCATATACAGATGATGGATTTGGTATTGATGAAATACCTATGGAAAAATTAGAAGAGTATGGCCGTATGGATGTAGAGATAACTTACAAACTATATCAATCTCAAATACAAGATTATCAAAGACAACATAATAAAAAATTAATACCTACAAGAAATATGATGAATCAGTTTTTAAGAGTAATCATTGACATGGAAATGAATGGTAATTGTATTAACGTAGATAATTTATCAGAAATAGAGAAACATTTAACTGAGGAACATTATAAATTAAAAACACGGATAGCCGAAACAATTAAAGAAGTTATGGGCGATACTAATATTAACATATCTTCCGGAGAGGATTTATCAAAAGTAATTTATTCTAAGAAAGTTCATGACAAAGATATTTGGGCTAAACTATTTAACATAGGGACAGATAAATACTCAGGTAGGGCAAAGAAAAAAACTTACATGACAGACCCACAGTTTAGAGGGATTGTAGATAAATACACAGACCCCGTTTATAAAACCATAGCTAATGTTTGTGAGAAATGTAAAGGTGTTGGCTTAGTTAGATTAATGAAAGTAGACGGAACTCCTTACAAGTCTATGAACAAATGTAAAAACTGTGGAGGTGAGGGCAAACTCTATGTAGAAACAGACGCTATTGCAGGATTTAAGTATAAACCATACTCTTATAAAGATACTTGCGATGGTGGATTTAAAACAGATAAGTTTACTTTAGATAGAATCAGCACATTTGGTCGTGGTAAAATAAAAGAGTTTGTAGATTCTTTAATGAAGTTTAGTGCTAATGAAAAACTACTGAATACTTTTGTCTCTGCATTGAAAGATAATGTTAGACCGAGTGGAATACTTCACCCTTCCTTTCACCAAGTAAGAACTGCCACAGGAAGATTATCAAGCTCAGACCCTAACTTCCAAAACTTACCAAGAGATGGTGGTATTAAAAAAGTTATTATTTCTAGATTTGATAATGGTAAAATATATGAAGTAGACTTTGCACAATTAGAATTTAGAACTGCAGTATTTTTAGCACAAGATAAACAAGGCATGGAAGATATATCTAATGGTGTAGATGTTCATCAATACACTGCAGATATTATTGGATGTTCAAGACAAGAAGCCAAGGCCCACACATTTAAACCTTTGTATGGTGGAATTATGGGTAATGAAAATGAGAAAAGATACTACAAAAAGTTTTTAGAAAAATATAAAGACATAGCTTTATGGCATCAGAACTTAGAACAGAGGGCTATTAAATATAAATTAATATCTATACCTAGTGGTAGAGAATATCATTTCCCCAATGTATACAGAACTAAATGGGGTGGTTGCAGTCATTCAACTACTGTAAAAAATTATCCTGTTCAGGGCTTTGCTACTGCAGATATAGTTCCCATAGCCTGTATAAATGTTTGGTCTTTGATGAAAGAGAGAAATGTAAAAAGTTTAATTATCAACACTGTCCATGATTCCGTGGTGATAGATGTATATCCTGGGGAAGAAGACACTATTGAATCTATAATTAAAACGGGATGTAGTAGAGTGAAAGATTCTTTACTGCAATATTACGATTGTGATTTCAACGTGCCGTTAGATATCGAAATTAAAAAGGGTTCTAACTGGCTTGACTTAGAGGTCGCATAATATACACTTTAAATAAATAGGAGACAAATATGTCGAATGAAATAACAAACCTAGATAACTTATCTTCAGACAAGATTATGAGTTTTATTGGTCAGGATGCATCAGTAGACCCTAAACTTGCTAAGTTATCTATCAACAAACAATCTGAAGATGACGCAGGAAACAAGCTACAAGTAGGAACTTTCAGACTTGATGGCACAACTGCAGGAACAATAATTGGAAAACCCATACTATTTAGACCTTTACTTACGACTTATCAATACAAAAAGTATGATGAGGACAACGAAGAAAACAACTACAANTCTGTAATGTTTACATCNTGGACAGACCCGATTCCNGATNCAAACGGNACACAGAANTGTGGTAGTGTTGCAAAAGCAGATAGAGATAAACTAGACCCTATCGAAAAGTTGGAGCAAAATAAAATTACTTGCTACAAACATACGTGGGGGTTAGCTACCATGAAAGGTGTATCACCTGAAGGTAAAGAACTATCTGTTAAAGACGAGCCNGTATTATACACGGCAAGAGGTACAAACTTTTTACCCATTGTCGAAGTGCTGAGAGGTCTAAGTAAACGTGGGAAGATAATGTATAATAGTATTTTAGAGTTCTACGACACTGAAAAGCAGACTAAAGGCTCTAATACTTGGTATATTGGAAAGATACGAGANACTTTNAAACATGCTGANTTCACAGANCAAGACAAAGAAACTNTAAAAGGTTTCCTTGANATTGTAAAAAGTGAAAATGATTATGTATTGTCCGAACACAACGCAAAGAATAAAGCGAAAGTTGAGGTACTAGACGATGACATAGTTGCAGAAGTAAATAAATAATGACGTTTCTAGAAGAGGTTAAGTCTCTTTTAGTAGAGGCACAAAGACGGCCAATAAAGATTCCTAAACAAGTTCAGAAAGAATTTGCTAAAGATTGTTTAACTGCTGTTCNNAAACAATTTACAGATGATAGAGAATCTGAATTTAGAATTAGGATGTCAANTGTTGGTCGGCCTTTGTGTCAATTACAAATGGAAAAGAAATATGCTACAGATTCTACAGTAGGATATGCAGATAACTACAATACTAAATTAAGAAATCTATATGGGGATATACTAGAAGCAGTTATAGTTATGCTTCTAAAAACTGTTAAAGCTAAGATAGAAGGCATTCAAGGTAAGGTAAAATTAAAAACAAAATACTTTGACATCAAAGGAACTTATGATATTATAATTGACGATAGAGTTTACGACATCAAGTCAGCTTCTTCTTTTTCGTTCCGAAATAAATTTAGTCAAGGATTTCAATCAATGGCTAATGATGATGTGTTTGGATATTTACCCCAAGGTTATTTATACGCTGAATCTCTAAATAAAAAGTTTGGAGGTTGGATAGTAATTAATAAAGAAACAGGGGAAATGTTAGTGACAGAACCTCCTCATGATGATGAAGATTACAAGAAGGATGCACTTGCTAGGGCCAATAACAATATCAAGGCTCTCATGGAAGATAAACCTTTTGAGAGACAATTTGAATTAAAGAATGAAAAGTTTGGTAGAAATGAAACAGGGAATAAGATTTTGGGGACAGTATGTTCCTATTGTCAGTATAAGCATAAGTGTTGGGGTGAAGAGATTCAATATCTCCCACAACAACAATCTAAGTCTGCTAATCCCTCTTATCACTGGTATGTCGAACTTAATAATCCAAGGCAGGTAGAAAGTGAAAAGAGCGAATAAGAATGATGAGAATGTAATTACTATATACGTTAAGCCNTATAGTGAAAATAAATATGCTTGTGGTGTAGACCCCGAGTATAAACCCGATACTCCCGAAAAAGAAATGGCCTATATTGTAGCTCTAGGTCTTAGACAAATATCTATTGATGACCCTGATTTAGTTTATGGATTAGGTAAAGAGATGTTTGATTTGGAAAAGACTGAGGAAGAAAATAAAATAATTCAATTAGAAGAGTGGAGGAAAAAGTTACACTAATGAAATATAAAAGTGATTTTACTTGTGATTTAATACAAGGCAAGGTAGGTGAAAAACTTATCGGTGAGATATTAGAAGGTGATAAAGTTGAGGTTAAATCTGAAATAGATAAATGGATTAAGAGTGGTAATCATTATTGTGAATACAAAAGCCGTGGAAAAGATAGTGGTATAAGCACAACTGAATCTAAATATTGGGCTGTTAATTTTTATAAAGGTAAGAAGTTTTGTTTTGCTGTGTTTACAGAAACAGAAAAAGTAAAAAAGATGATAAAAAATAATAAGTATAGGTCCGTTCCTGGAGGTGATAATAATACATCTTGGGGTTGGCTAATACCTATTAAAGAGTTGGTGGATTACAGTAACTATGCGAATAATTAAAGACCCATTTACAGGAGACTTACTATTGTCTCTAGATTCTTTTGAATCAAAACAAGTAAAAGATAAAGGATATGTAAAGATATCCACTAAAACAAATTTCTTTGGTTATCTAAAAATATTGCATGATGATTTATCTGCAATTATTACAGAAGAACTAAGAAGCATCCAACTAAATAAGGAGAAACAAGAACATGCAAAAATACGAAATAAGTCAAAAACTAATACAAGCAATAGTTAATTTTTTATCCACACTTCCGTGGAATCAAGTTAATCAAATATTAGGTTCTATTGCGNCAGAGGTAAAAGAAAATGAAGAAAAGAGTATCGCCAAAGAAAACAAAAAATGATTTTGTTCTTTATAATCTTGATGTGTGGTACTGTGCTGAGGACAATAATTTTTATTGGGATGAGGACTGTATTGATTCTGAAGAACTTATCAGAGTTTTTAAGGATAAGTATGGGATATCCAAGTATTATGGATTTAAGCCTGATGAGAATGACCCTTGGGAAGGTACNCACATTGAAGAGAATACACTAAGAACACCGTTGCCTTTTATTCTAAAGGCACTTACAAAACATTTACAAGAACATACAAATAAAAGTTATAAGAGTAGTCAGGAACTATTGAATAGGCTTATTGCTTAGGAAAAGAAACTCCTATAGATGGTTGAGGCAATGGCTTTAAAGGCTTGTCTTTTAGTTTAATTTGCATTTCCTCAATAGGTTTTTCAAAAAGTTCTAACTCTCTTTTTCTTCTTTCTGTGAGTAATCCTCCACTTGTAAAACCTCTTTCCCCAAAAGCCTCTTTCTTAAATGTTTCTAAGTCTCCTCTTTTTAAAGCAGAAAAAGCCTCAGTTTCTTCGTCTGTTATCTTGCCAGTTTCTTTATCTTTTTTATACTTAAATTGAGTTTCTCCTACATTATATAATAAAGAAGCTAAGGCAGTTTTTTGATTATCATTTAATTTTAAATCATTATTAACATTTATATTCTCTATAGTTTTTAAAACATCCTCTTTTATTATTTTAGTAAACTGCATTTCCATTTCAGAAATACTATTTTTTTTACCATATCTATTTGTTTCAATTCCATAAGCATAAGTTGGATTCCCTGATGGGTCGTTGTAAGGAGCTAATAAAGATGGTTCAAATTTTTTTGTTCCTTTTTTTATTTTTTCAATAGCATCATACAACGGTTTGTTTTCCTCTTGAGCAATAAAATTAGATATTTTATGTACCAATCCTTCCATTACTTTTTAACCAAGCTACCACCAAAGTATAGTCCAACAATAGCAGACATTAAGTGAGTATCTAGTGGTGTAATTACTAAACCTAAGAACTCTCTATCTAATAGTATTTCTTTTTTATCTATTAAGAATAAGAATCCGTTTGTAAATTCTGTCCATGTTAGGATAACTGGTACGTCAAATAATACAGGAACTAACTTAGGCCAAGCAATAATGAAGAATACTGCAGTTAATGCAATGATTCTTCTTGTCCATTGAAAGCCTTTATTCTCATATGTTCTTGCACTTTCGATAGACTTCATTTGGAAGTTTGCTCTTTCCATGAGCATCTTCTGTTCTTCTTGTTTAGCTTTGATGCTTTGCCCCCAGATAGACATCACGCCCCCCAGTAGGCTAGAACCTAGCATTGTTATCATTTCAACTGGTAAACCACCCATTACATTTCCTCCTGTATTTTGTTCATTTACTATTTGTCCGACTTGTATTATTTCTACTATTCCTACTGTCGAAAGCAGGAATGCTAACATTGATTCCATTCATTACCTTGTATATTTTAATTTAAAACCTGTATCTTGTGTTTCTTCTGTTTTATCTATGTCTACACTATTAGGATTAAATATATCATCTAATAATCTAAAGGCATAGGGGTCATATCCTTCAAACTTTTTCA
>FUFK010041866.1_pt1 | contig 10204 bp, 25 predicted proteins | sample 1021851 | NCBI WGS metagenome assembly FUFK01 (sample SAMEA51879418, study PRJEB19060) | metagenome
TGCTAGAAAGAACCTAGTAGTAGCAAGGCATTACGCCTTACGTGCCATATTATTACGAACATTAACCTGTAATTGTCTACGTAAGTAGAGGCCAAAGGTCTTTTGTATAGCACCTTCTGCTTCTTTCTTAGCAGGGAATATTGCATTGTAGTTAACTGACTGCTGTGCAATAAATAATGCCCTTAGTTTAAAGTTCCTCTCCCTTCTGTATACACCTGCTGGTCTATTACCACCAATAGGCTTACCAACAAAGATATTATTACCAGTATTATTTCCTGTACCAATAGATTTATATATCTTGTTGATAGTTGTCTTAGTTATGTTGCCATACCTATCACGCTTAACTGCTGTTGTTGGTACAAGTCTAGAATTAGCTGGTATGTTCTTAGCTGTGCTGTGTCTAACAAATATTGCATCATATTTTTGTTTACTATCACCACCAAAGATACTACCGCCTAGATACCTGTCTTGATTATATGGTCTGTCCTTAGTTTTTATAACAGATGTTAGTGTAGCTTTTCTTGCTACTGTTGCTCTAAATCCTTTTTGTGTAGATGGTTTAGGTCTGTCCAGGTATCGTCTTGATGAACCTGCAAGTGTATTAAGTGCAGACTTTTGTTTACTACCTGCTATAAACTTAGAGCCTTGTACAGATGCATTAATAGCCTGTGCTATAGAAAAAGGTAATTGTTTTGTATGCTGGTTAGTCCACTTTATAGCAGTTGGTAGTTCTGATTTAATATTTAACCTTATACCCATCAGAAAGGAATTGTAGCTGTTTCTAGTTTAGCTTCTTCTGATTGTTCACGCTTCTCAGGTAATACAAAGTTATTTACATTTACCCTAAGTTGTTTTCTTTTTTGTCCATCATCTGTTTCATAGGTTGTATATTCAGCATCACCTGATACTGCTACAAGGNTACCTTTTTTGTAGGCATCTACNATNAGNTCCCATCTTTTGCCCCANACCTGNCAATCTATAAAAGANGTNNTATCNCNNCCATGTGATACGGCTATTGTGAAAGATGCTAGATCATAAGCACCTGCTTTTTTNTATTCAGCGTCTTTAGTTAAACGCCCTGCNATTGATACATTAAACATTGTTATCTGGTAAATAGTTTGAGATCAGGTAGTTAATACCTGANGAGTAGGAATAGTTNTTAGCTTTGCACCAATCTCTAAATTTTTTGTGATTAATGTGCGTAAGTTTAGAAGANACNAGNNANCGGNTTCTTCCAGTTAGAAGCAGCAACATCAATAGGTCTAGTTTCAAGTGGTTCATCAATCATGTGTTAACAGCTAACCATTCTTCTATAAAGGTAACGTGTTTAGGTTTTGTTATGTTATCTGATAACTTTTTATTTCTATCAAAGTCAAATTCAATATATAAAGCATCTGCTAATGTGTTGTAGAGTTTTTTATCTTTAACAAGTAATTTACCTACTATCTGTAGGTAGTATTGTTTAGTTTCATCATCTAATATTGTAGGCATACCTACTGCTTTGTTTTTGTTTATAGGTGTTACTTTAGTTTCTTGTTCATCAGGGTTGTATACTTGTCCGTCATGGTCTGGAATACCTGCAGTAAGGTTTAACAATCCTANTAATAANTAGCGTTTAAANTANGTNANTGCCTGACCTGTACTATATAGTTCATTNTTAGCAATACCTTTAGGTAACAGTATTTCACTAGGTGGTAATGATTCACCAGATATATGCATAAGNTGNACAGNAAGTATGTTGTTATCTTCTACTATCTTTGTTGTATTAGTAACTATTAATCCGTTCTTTGCCAATACAGGATTTACAACAGATAAGACACCAGAAAGATCAGCAAACTTTCCGTATTGTGCATCTGATTTTTCTTCTATTGTGCCTACCTCCTGTATAAACTTACATAAGGCTGCTGTTATTTCTTTTGTCAAATTAGTTTAAATATTTGCCTTAGTATAGCTATGGTTTACCCTTATGACAATCATGGGTGTTAATAATCTGTCTTAATCGTTCATTATCTGCTATTACTTCTGCCAGAAGTTCATAAGGGTCATTTATACCTGCTAACTCTGTTCTTAGCATTTTTTTACGTCTATTCTTATCAGCTAATGTACAAGACATTGCATTAGTTAGACTTATGAGCTAACCATAACATATATATAGTGTATGTAAAGTTTTAATACAATCTATATAGCGTTACGTTGATCTCTTTGTTTTTAGATGGTCTATTAATGTACAAATATTGTTTAATTATTCACCAACTTATGAACACTTTAAGGCCAGCTTTGGACATGGAACTTATTACTAAGATCCTAGAAATAAAGCCCAAATATATTACAACAACTGCATTTTTAAATTTGCTTCTGGAAGATGCGTACAATGCAAGATGCAAAAATGAAAAAAATATGGCACTATATATACATAAAGATAATAAGTTTGAAAGTAAGAAAATAGATAATAAGAGGTTAGATAAAGACTTAGAAAGAAAAGAACAAAAAGAAAAAATTAATAAAAAAGAAAAACAAGAAAAGATAATTCCAGATGATTTATTACACTTACAAACTCTTATTGATGACTTCTGGAAAGTTAAGAAAGGTAGTAAGTCAATACAGGCATGGAAACAACAGATAACAGAATATAGAAAGTTTATAGAAAAGTATGGTGAAAAGATATTAAGAGATCAGTTAGAAGCAGGTATTCTTGCAGGTACATGGAAGGGCTGCACAATAAAAAATTATGAATCAATCAGAAAAATAAATAATCCTTTTGTAGAAGAAGAAAAAGTGCATCCTAATCAAAAGGTTGTACAGTTTGATGAAATGGGGAACTTAATCTAATGGATAGTTTATTTGGTGGTAGTGGCATTAGAACATTACGCAAAATGGTTAAAAAAGGTCTTATTACAGAAAAGGATCTTGATACACCTCCTTCTGGTTGGTTTATCGCTATGGGTTATGAAAGAGAAACAGGTACAGGTAAATGGAAACGTATCTTACGTACAAAATGTGGTGCAACACCGTCACTTTCTGTACATAAACTGCCAAAATATAGGAATGTTCTTACAGGTAAAATAACTTTTGATCCTGTGGAATATGAAAAACAAAATTAAAGATATTTTAGTACAAGATCCATTTGTAAAATTTTATCCAGAACCACATAAATACTACGATCTAAAACGTAAATGCTATGTAGCAAGATCAATAAGTGAAGTAGTAAAGACAAATGATTTTGTTAGTAAAAACATGGAACAGGCTGCTATACGTGGTACAGCGATACATGAAGCTGCACAGATATGGTGTGAAACAAAAGATAAAAATATGGCATTAGCGTATGCAAAAGAATATAGACAATGGATAGAACATTTAATTAATTATCGAATGTGGGAAACTTGGGATTGTGTTGCTAATGAATTACGTATGGTTGATAGAAAAAGAGATATAGCAGGTAGTTTAGATGCAGTATTACAACATAAAGAAACAGGTGTTTTATGTCTAGCTGATTTTAAAACACAAGTTAAATACAGAAAGAAAAACCATAGGTTACAGATAGGTGGTTATGTATCTCTGCTGAATCAAAACTATCCTTCTGTTACTTTGTTCACTTGTAGAGTTATTTATATAACACCAGATGGCATAAAAACACAAGAATATAACCCTGCTGAATGTATGTTTGATTATGAACAGGCTAGAAGTTTATATTTCAAAAAAGCTACTTAATTTTATGTGTATGCGGTATAACTTGATTTGGTTTAGGCTCTAAATAAACATCTGCACAGACATTATAAAATGGGCTATCTTCTGTAACACGTATACCATTAGCCAATAACGCACCACATTCACGTATTCTTGCAATCTGCCAATCTAAACGTTTATTNTCNANTATCTGCTGTTGTAATAACACTTGTGTTGTAGCAGCATTTTCACATGTGGATTGTAGAGTACGATCTAGGGGAATAGTAAAATTAAGACTAAAACCACTATTTAACGCAAAACTGTCTTTATTTGTACCGCTATAATTTTGTTGATAAAAAAGTATGTCACCAGGATTATCAGGTACACCATCATCATCTGCATCTGTAGGATCATAAAAAGGTGTTTCATAAAAATCTCTAAAAGGTTTTCTATAATTAGCACCAAAAGTTATAAAAGGCGTAAATGTTAGTGTTGCACCTTGACATACAATACCATTACCAAACTGTTGTGTAGCCATATTACCATTCAGATTTTGTATAGCCATATTAGTAACACTACCATTATTCGATTGTGAAACAGCATTAGCAAATGCTTCTACAGGTATTAGTCCTATTGTGAGAATACAGAAGTAGTAGTAATAACGCTTTCTGATTCTATTGACCTGTTTATTACTGTTATGTTTTGTAGACCAGGTGCTTTGTATGTTTCTGTAAATTGAAACGCATTTCCTTCTGATACTGTCCAGTTTGGTTTGTTGTTTAAATTTAGTCCTGTCCATGTATATACAGTTCCGTTTATAGTTTCGTTAACTGATGTTGCATTAGGTGTAATACTTTCAGAATCACCCATAGAAACCCCAACACCTGTAACTGTGTACTCATATCCTGTAGAAAAATCCGTAGAGGTAATAATTTCTGAAATATTTGTGACTGTATTTGTAGTTGAGCTAGATGTGCCAGTAACAAAATTTGGGGTAATGGGCTGTGATTTAACAGGTATGGCATATATAAACATTAGCAGTATTAATTTTTTCATTCATTATTTTGTAGTTACCTCAGTTACAAATTGTCCTGTAGTTACAGAACCTGCACCACCTGCATCTAAATCTGTAATTGTATGACCAGAACCCATAGTTACATCAAAACCAGTACTAACACCAGCAGAAGTTGATGTGATATTACCAAAATTATTTACCTCACCTACAGTTAAGTCACCTGATTGTAAAGTATCAGGCTGTAATAAAGATTCTGTTAAAGACCATGTTGTAGCATCAGTATTTATAGAATATTGCCCTGCATCAAAAGTAACAGCGTTTGTAGTTGAGTTAACGCTAAAGCCACCTAACTGATCTCCTGTATTAGAAGTACCAATATTATTACCAGATGCACTATATGTACCACCTAATCTTTCTACCTGTGTACCTGCTGCATTTACCTGTATAGATACAGATGTAGTAAATTTACTAGATACGTCACTATATGCAGGTGTACCAATTAAAAATAATAGTGGTAGTAGTTTTTTCATGCTTTTGTTTTAGGGTCAACTACAGTAGCACCAATAATTTTTATAGGTGTTTCTACCCTTATAGTTTGGTATGAATTGTCTGATTGTGCAACTTCTTTAGGTTTATCTAGTTTTTCTTCTTTCTTTTTTTTACCTACATCTACGGAAAAAGTTGCTAAACACCCTGTAAACACCGAAGCTATGAATGTAATATCTTTAGGTGAATTATCTTTTGCCATACCAGGTATTGTTATGTAATTAAGGCTAATGATAAATCCTGACCACACCATTACACCTAATCTTATAAAGGTGCCTAGTAATTCTAATTGTTCTTCTTTATCGTCAAATTTTTCTTTTATTTTTTGTAGGGGATTTTTAGATTTTTGCTCTGACATGGGTTTTTAATCTATAATAGCTGTAGATTAAGGTTAAGAAAAGTGATTGAAGTTATAGCAGCTACTTCTGGTGCATTACTTACTGCGTGTTTCATATCAGTCGGTTCTGTGTCTTATAGAGGTAGACAATCACGTGATGATTTAGTTAGGAATACAACAGCTATTGAATTATTAACAACAAAAATAGATGATATGCATGATGATATGAAAGAGGTATTTCATAGACTAAAAGAAGTAGAACTAGCTGTAGCTGAAATAAAGCCTAGAAGATAAAAAAGGCCACCTATGCTTTGCAATGGGGATTAGGCAGCCTATAGATGACCATATTAAATTTAACAACTAGAATATGTTTGTAAAGCATAACAAAGCTATGTACAAAATTTTAAAACCTATATTAATAAGGTTCTTATCTACTACTGCTGTAAAGCGTTTAATAATAGATATTTTAAGAGAAACAATTTGTAAGCAGACTACAAACACCTTAGATGATAAGGCTGTAGATATGTTAGAACAGCAGTTATTTCCTAAATTAAATTAGACAATAAAAAACCCCTTAGTAGGGGCTGTAATATATTGTTTCTCAAATCTTAGAAAGCATTTACTTGTAAATTTATATATGCTTGTCCTCTACGTGTTGCTAATTCAACTGATTCGCCTCCAACGTTATGACACCAATCAATAAAAGTTGAAATAATTAAATCAGTTCTTACTGTGCCGAAACCATATTTTCTTTCTATAAGGTTTATAGCTGATTTAGCTTCATCAGTAGCTAAAAATAATGAATCAATGTTGCTTGTCCAGATTTGTGTTGTGTTTGTCATTTGGATTACCTCTCGGTTGTGTATATATATAGTATATAACTAGGGTATACCCCTATAAAGGTTATGTTACAAACTTGTAATAATTAGTCAGGAGATCGATCAAGTCCAACACTTGCCCTGTCTTTCCTATGCTAGGTATTCTATAACTTTCAAATTAGGGTATCTCACAAACCTAACTATCAGGCTTCCCGACTAAATCATTATTCTATTTTATTCCAACCTTTATTCTCACAGTAATTATTAAATCTGACTTTTAGATATTCACCATAATTTTCCATAACTAGGTCATATACTTTTTGTGTTATTGGCATAGGTATATCTGGATCAGGTGCAACTATATTAAGTAAATCCATAAGAGTAGCATTAGGATTTGTAGAACCTTTATCCCACCACATAATAGAAAATCTAGGTACATCACTATTTTTTACTAATGAGAATGGTATTTCTTCTAAGCTTATTGCAAAGCTACCATCTTTTGATTTTATCCAATTTTGTGTAGTCATTAATTTACCTCCTTAGAATACTTACCTTTTTCTATTAGCCAATCATATTTTTCAATAGATTTTTTACAGTTTTGACATGATAACTCTGACCATGAAAGATGATAAACCCTGCCTATGTTTTTGCAGTTAGGGCATTGTATTTTTGCCCCTGCATAGCGTTTACATCTGGAATAACGTGTAATAGGTACAAATGTAGACATTACTTGTTTACCTCCTTACAAGCTAGTTCGTAGTTAGTTAGTTTGTTCTCACATGCTGAGAGAGTCATATCATATAAGGCTGAATTAAGGGCTGTATAAAACAACCCTGACGCTGCTAACATCATTAGAAAGTTTTGCATTATGCTACCTCCCCTATAATGTAAGTTTCTAATTTTGCTGCTTGTTTTGTAGCTAAATCAAATCTACCGCACCATTTTGTATATCTGTTACCCCACTTATCTACACCTTTTACAACGTGTGTATATGTTCTGTGGGTTGTTCTTGTTACTTTCTCTCCGTTTGGAAAAGTAGCTGTAAGAGTTCTTTTAGTCATTTGGAAAACCTCTCGGTTGTTTGGTACATTCTTAGTATATACAAGGGGTATACCCCTATAAAGGGTTTGTTAACAAATAGTAACAATAAATATATTAATCATATGCGTTTCTTTTTTTCAATACTTCCACTTCTGCAAAACACTTAGGACAAGATAAATTAGTCATAACAGAATACTCTGGATAAGTTGGCATAGATTCATCAATATCTATATCACCTCCTACTATAAGTTCTGTATTACACCAATAACAATTCATTTTATTAATCTTGCATACTGTTCAATAGTCATAACAACACGCCAATTATCACCTTCTTTGCATCCAGGTCTTTTATTAAACCTGACCATAGTAATAGCATGGTCTACTTTTGCATTTAGTCTTTGCTGTTCTGCTTCTCTAGGCTTTCTTAATACTGCTTCACTTTTATTTTTCATATCACAAACCTGCACAATAGTATTAGGTAGGCCAACTAAATCACCTTTATCTTTATCCTGACCTGCACCAAATCTACGTTCAACTGTAAAACCAGTAGATGCTGTTAGATATATACAGGCTTCTCTTTCTGCCCTATCGCCTTTGTTTTTTTGTGGATTCATTTCTTTAATTAATGGTTAAATCGTCTTTAAATTTTGTAAGTTTAGATTGTTCTAAGCAATATCCTTTTATGTTGTTAATAGGTTTAATATTTTCTGATCTTATAAAATCTTCTTTTTTTGCATAACCTTTTATGTCAATTTGACTATTATCAACAATACATAAAACATAAATATCAACATCTGGATTAACTTTTAGTGTTGCTAAAAGATGCCCCTTTTTTATATGGGTAGATTTAATGTCATATCTAAATTTTTTACCATTTTTTTCAAGAACACCATCATAACTACCACTTCTAGGTGTTAAACCAAAATCAGGAAAAACATTAAAATATTTTGCAAAAGCATATTCTGCTTTAAATCCCATAATATCTGCATTACTTCCGTCTTGTTGGCCTATTTTTTGATCTTTAACATTTGAAGACCGTGCAATTAATGACCTCATTCTTCCTATAAATTCACAAATTAAAACATCAGAAACATTTAAATTTACTATCATTTTTCTAAATCGTATATTTTTTTCTTTAGAGCATCATATTGCACTACATATTCCTTTGTTTTAAATTCTGATTCATGTGTGAACATAAACCTATCATTAAGTTCACCTAGCTGTTTATATAAATCTTCTATCATTTTTAATTTTTTTTCTTTAAATTCTTTTGTTAATGGATCTTCTTCTTTTGTTTGTTTAGTCCAATCAGATACTAAACCTAGTAACTCTTTCACACGTTGTAGTGCATTTAAAACACGTTCTGTTGTTTTCATCTTATTGACCATGTAAAACCTGTTTCTACCTTAGTTGCAATACCCTCTTCTCTTTCATGTTGTTCTAAATCTTCTATGTATTTAACCATATCTGTCCTAGATTTTTTTGTACTTTCTGAATATTCCCATTTTTCTGGTTTTCGTTTGCGTGTTGCCTTAACACCATCAATACTAAATGTACTCATAATAATGCTATCCATATAATATTTTTCTAATACCATCTTTTTCTCTGTTATCTGCATATCTATTTCTTTTTTCTGTAATTGCAGTACTTTTAACTGTCTTAATAGTTGTTCTGGTTGTGCGTTCATAATTAAAAAGTAAATTCTGTATATTCTTTTGGTTGCCAATCATCAGGCAAATGATAAAGCCATTCTAAAAACATTCTTGCAGCCATCATTACTTGCCTGTCATCAAATCTAGCCAGCCATTCCTCCCTTTCTATTTGCTCTAGTTCTTCTTCAAAACTCATAGCCTTAGATAATAAAAAAATAGCTTTACTATAGTATGGGGTATACCCCTACATTATGCAAGCTATATATTAATATTAGCTTTTTTTCTTGGTAGTTACTTTCTTTATTAAATTTTTTATTAGGGGTTTAATTATATTAAGAATTAAGGGTGATGTCGCTGCTACTAATGCTATCGCACTAGTTGAAATAATAGTAGGTATAGATGGGATATAAGATTCACTAAAAGGCACAGGTTCCCAAATAATATTACATTCATTGTTTACAAGTTCAAAGGCTTTTACTTTCTCTAATTTTTCAGAATTGGCATACGAACCCACTCTTAATGGGGATTTAGGATCAGGACAGGGTGGTATAACTATTTCTTCTTTTGTTTCATTCTTAGGTATTTGTGGTGTATTAGTTTTTGGTGTTTCAGATGTATTTGTATTTGTTGGTTTAGATTCTTCTACTATTTCTAGTTTTCTTGGGTTGTAGTCTATTGGTATGTATGAAGGTATAGAACTACCATCAGGACACGTATAAAACGCACCATTAGGATCATCATTTACTATCTGTGTATTTTTTATTGATATATCTCTATGTGTTTTTAAACAACCAGGCATACCAACATTAGGTAATGGTATGTTTAGACTTTCATTAGTTGCAGGTATATATGTAAAAACTTTTATTTCTGGTATTACTATTTCTGGTATTTCCAACTATTTAAATGGTATAGGTATAGATGTACCAGTTGTATCAGGTATATTGTTATCTAACATTTTTGGCATTAGTTGTTGTACATCAGATAACACCATATTTTTCATTTTATTTACAAATTGAGGTGATGTAAGGTATTTGTAGCCAAAATATGAAGCTCCTAAAGTGCTAGTGATAAGTACAAATGAAGCTATACTTAAAATGTTAGCTATTTTCTGAAACATGGTAAAAGATGCAAT
>FUFK010041103.1_pt1 | contig 10200 bp, 11 predicted proteins | sample 1021851 | NCBI WGS metagenome assembly FUFK01 (sample SAMEA51879418, study PRJEB19060) | metagenome
ATTACAGATCATGGTGTTGCTATAAATGATGTATTAACTATTGATTACACATCTGGTAGTGCTGTAGATGGTTCTTTTGTTGTTGCTTCTGTAACTAATAAAGATGTATTTACAGTTGTTGCTGCTGCTAGTGCTACAAATAGCGGTAACGTATCAATAACATTAGCAGGTGCTAAAAAGTTTGTTTGTGAAACATGGAATAAAAAAATAAATTATCCAAATAGATCTACTATTACAGCAACATTTAGGCAGGTATTTGAACCATGAGTAGTACAGCTATTGTAAGCAATCTACAAAATGTAAACCCATCAGCAATTATTGAATTATTTACATTGCAGCTAGATAATAATTTACATGGTGCAACTACTATTTATAGATTTCATGCAGGTACAAGTTTAAAAGATAATGGTGAGATTATTTGGAATGGTAATAGTTATCAAAGGTTTCCAATACAGGCAGAAGGTTTTGCATTTCAAAAAGGACAGTTACCAAGACCTACACTAACTGTAAGTAATGCATTAGGAACTATTACAGCTATTTTATTAAGTGTAAATAATACAACTACAGGTAATGATCTTACAGGTGCAACTGTTACACGTATTAGAACACTTGCAAAGTTTTTAGATGCTGCAAATTTTCCTAGTAATACAAACCCATATGGTACACCAGATCCTACAGCAGAGTTTCCACAGGAAATATATAAAATAGATAGAAAATCAGCAGAAAATAGAGAGATTGTACAGTTTGAATTAGCTGCTGTATTTGATTTAGCTGGTATTAGATCACCTAAAAGACAATGTACAAGAGCAGAATTTCCATCTATAGGTACTATTGCAACATGAATTGGCAAGAAGCTGCACTTAATCATGCAATACAGGAAGATCCTAAAGAATGTGTAGGACTTCTGTTAAATATTAGAGGGAAAGAAAGATATTATCCTTGTAGAAATTTATCTATGACAGCACATCAATGTTTTATTTTAGATCCAGAAGATTATGTAAAAGCAACTAATTTAGGGGAAGTTACTGCTGTTGTTCATAGTCACCCTACAACCCCACCTATAGCTAGTCAGGCAGATATGGTTAGTTGTGAGGCTGCTAACTTGCCTTATCATATTGTTAACCCTAAAACAAAAGAGTGGGGATATTATGAACCACAGGGCTATGAAGCACCTTTATTAGGGAGGCAATGGGTTTGGGGTGTTACGGATTGTTGGTCATTAGTGAGAGATTATTACAAAAAAGAAAAGGGTATAAATCTTGTTGATTATGAAAGACCTATAACACCAGAAGAATTTATGAAAAAACCATTATTTGAGCAATATGCAAAAACAACAGGATTTAGAGAATTAGACCCTAATGAAAAATTACAAACTGGTGATGTATTGCTTATGAGTATTTTAGATAGTACTTTAAATCATGTAGCTATTTTTCTTGGTGATGATGTATTACACCATTTAACAGATAGACTTAGTTGTAAGGAACCTTACTCACAATGGTTATTAAAATGCACTGGAAAGAGGTATAGGTATGCTACGTAAGATAAAATTATATGGTGAACTTGCAGATTATGTAGGACACAAAGAATTTGAGGTTAAAGCAGATACATTATCTAGTGCTGTTAGTTTTTTAATTAATAACTTTCAAGGCATAGAAAAATTTATGAGTCCTAAATATTATCAGGTAAAAATTGGTGATTATTCTGTAGATGAAAATGAATTTGCACACCCTATTGGTAAAGAAGATATACATTTTATACCTGTTATAAGTGGTGCAGGTAGAGGTTTTGGAAAAATACTATTAGGTGCAGCATTGATAGGTTTAGCATTTGCTACTGGTGGTGCTAGCTTTACATTTGCACAAGTGCCATTAGCTAACGCTGGACAAATAACAGGTATTGCATTTTCTGGTTTCTTAGGAAAAGCTGCTGTAGGTTTAGGTGCTTCTTTACTATTAAGCGGTGTATCAGAAATGCTTTTTCCTTTACCAGATATACCTAGTGTTGAAAATCCAGAAGATCCTAGACTATCATTTAGTTTTGGTGGTACACAGCAAACAGGCAGGGCTGGTACACCAGTACCTTTAGTATATGGTGAGATATTTACAGGTAGTGTTGTTATTAGTGGTGGTATTGATACTGAACAGGTACAGGCATGATTGAAAAAAAACATCTTATCAGAGGTGCAAAAGGTAATGATCCACCACCATCACCACCACAACCTACAAGAGAACCAGATACTTTACATAGTAGACAGTTTGCAACTTTTCTAGACCTTGTTTCAGAAGGTGAAATAGAAGGTTTTGCAACAGCATCAAAAGAAGGCAGAACAAAAGGTACAACTGCATATAATAATGCCGCATTAAAAGACGTTTTTCTTAATGACACACCAGTACTTAGAGCTAATGCAGATTCTACAAATCCACAAACTGCAGATTTTAACTTTCAAGATGTAAAATTTACACCACGTTTTGGTACTGGTAGTCAAACAAAAATAGCTGGTATTGAAAGTAGTGTTTCAACAACAAGTGTAGGTGTAGAAGTTACAGCAAGTACACCTGTAACAAGGCAGATAACAAATACTAATGTTGATGCTGTAAAAGTATCTGTTACATTTCCACAACTACAAAGAGCTACAGATGCAGGTGATTTATTAGGTTCAGAAGTACAATTAAAAATTTCTGTACAATATAATTCTGGTGGTTTTACAGATGTTATCACTGACACTATAAAAGGTAGGAGTGGTGATGCATACCAAAANGANTATCGTGTAAATATAACTGGTGCATTTCCTGTAGATATTAGAGTTAGCAGAGTTACAGCAGATAGTACAAGTACCAACTTAAGAGATAGTTTTCAATGGACTAGCTTCGGAGAAATTATTGACGATGCATCTACATATTTAAACAGTGCTTATAGCTCTATTAGGCTAGATTCTATGCAATTTAGCTCTATACCTAGACGTAAATTTAGGATAAGAGGAATAAAAGTAAGAATACCAGGTGCAGGTGCATCTAGTTCTGGTACTCCTAGTATTGATAGTACAAACGGTAGAATAGTTTATCCAGATGGCTATATATTTAATGGTGTAATGGGTGCTGCTGTATGGACAACCTGCCCTGCAATGATTTTATTAGATTTACTAACTAATAGTAGATATGGGTTTGGAGATCATATAACAGATAGTTCATTAGATTTATTTAGTTTTGTAGCTGCTAGTAAGTTTGCTAATACTCTTGTGGATGATGGATTTGGTGGACAGGAACCTAGATTTAGTTGCAATGTAAATATACAAAGTCCACAGGAGGCATTTAATTTAATAAATTCATTATCTGGTGTTATGCGTTGTATGCCGATATGGTCTGCTGGCACAATAACTATTACACAAGATAAACCTACAGATCCTAGTTATTTATTCACCTTATCTAATGTTACTGATAGTGGTTTTTCATATTCTGGTAGCAGTTTAAAAACAAGACATAGTGTTGTATCTGTTGCTTACTTTAATATGGATAGTCAAGAAATTGATTATGAAGTAGTAGAAGATGCAACAGCTATATCAAAAATAGGTACTGTAGTAAAACAGATTAGTGCATTTGCTTGTACATCAAGAGGACAGGCTAGAAGATTAGGTAAGGCTGTATTATTTGCTGAACAGAATGAATCAGAGATAGTAGCCTTCTCAACTTCTATTGATTCTGGTTCTGTTGTAAGACCTGGTGCAATTATAGAAATACAAGATCCTGTAAGGGCAGGTGCAAGAAGAGGCGGTAGGTTATCTGCTGTAAGTTCTACAACTTTAGTTACTGTTGATGATACAGAAGCAACTGATTTAGCAGTAGATGCAAATGGTAATCCTACTGGTGATGCAAAATTGGCTGTAATTCTACCTGATGGAACATTTGAAAGCCGTACAATCTCAAGTGTCTCAAATGGTGTTATAACTGTAAGTTCTGCTTTTTCACAAACACCTAATGTTAATACAAATTACCTAATATCTAATACAACAATACAATCACAGCTATATAGAGTAATAACAGTAGAAGAACAGGATGCTGTTAATTATAGTATTACTGCTTTATCTTATGTTGAAGGTAAGTATGCATTTATAGAAGATGGTGAGTCAATACCAGCACGTATAACATCAAATCTTACTGAATTAAAAGATCCACCATCTGGTTTAGCTGCATCAGAACAAATATTTCCTATCAATAATCAGGCTGTATCAAAGATTGTTATTAGTTGGCAACCAATAGTAGGTGTAACGCAGTATCAAGTTAATTACAGATTTGGTAACGATAATTTTATTAGTGAAAAAGTATCTAGACCTGATTTTGAAATAATGAACAGTAGAAAAGGAACTTATGACATACAAGTATTTTCATACAATGTTTTAGATCAATTATCAGCTACATCTACATCTATACAGTTTGAAGCATTAGGAAAAACAGCATTACCAGAAGATGTAACAGGTCTTTTAGTAGAACCAGTATCAGATCAATTTTTAAGACTACGTTTTGATAAAGCAACAGATATTGATGTTACACATGGTGGAAACGTAGTTGTCAGGCATAGTAACCTTACAGATGGAACGGGTACATTTACTAATTCTGTTGATATTATTCCTGCCNTNCCAGGAAACGTATCAGAAACATTAGTACCNGCNGTAGATGGTGANTATATTNTNAANTTTAGAGATGATGGNGGTAGGTTAAGTAGTGGTGAAGCATCTGTNGTTGTTACNAACCCTGACCCATTTCCAAANCTTGTTACNTTTACAGATAGAGAAGATACAGACAGCCCACCATTTGCAGGTACNAAAGTNGATTGTTTTTATAGTGATGATGTAAATGGTCTTGTTTTAGGTTCCTTAGAAACATTAGATACTGTTACAGATTTTGATGCTATTGCTGATTTTGATTTCTTAGGTGCTGTTGATATAACTGGTGGAAGTTATGATTTTGCAAGTATTTTAGATTTAGGTTCTGTTCATCCATTACGATTAACAAGACATTTTGTAACACAAGGTTTTTATCCTAATGACTTAATTGATAAAAGAACAGCCAATATAGATACCTGGACAGATTTTGATGGTGCTACTGCATTTAATGTTAACGCAAAATTGTTAGTTGCTACAACTACTGCTGCACCAGCAAATGGATCAAGTTACCAGGATAGTGACTTTTCTGGTAAAACATTTAATACCTTTGCTAATGGTACACATATTGGTAGAGGATTTAAATTTAGATGTGAAATGGATTCAGACGACCCTGCACAAAGTATAGAGATAGATCAATTAGGATATACAGCAGAGCTAAATAGAAGAACAGAACAAAAGTCTAATTTAAGTTCTGGTACATCTGCATCTGGACTTGCTGTTACTTTCGACCATGCTTTCTTTACAGGTGTTAGTGGTACTGATGTGTCAGCAGGTTCACAACTGCCTAGTATTGGTATTACTGCTAATGATCTTGGTGGTACTGATCGTTTTGAAATAACAAACATAAGTGGATCTGGATTTACTATAAAATTTCTTAATGCAAGTAACGCTGTACAAGATAAAACATTTAGTTATACTGCTACAGGTTTTGGGCGTGGTAGTTAGTATTGAATTAAGATATACTTAAATAAAAAATTGGATTAGGTAATGGCTACTCACGATTATGTTATAGATAACTCCACAGGAGCTAATGTTCGAGCTGATTTAAATAATGTATTACAAGCGGTATTAACTAATAACAGTTCTGGTTCTGCTCCTAGTACGACAGCAGCTTATATGTTGTGGGCTGATACTTCTAACTCTTTACTAAAAATGCGTAATAGTGCTGACAATGCATGGATTACATTAAGAGGTTTAGATGGTTCATTAACTGCAAGTGCTGATGCAACAATTAATTCTCTTACTGTAGGAAAAGGAGCAAACTCTGTTGCTGGTAACACTGTTCTAGGAGAAAATGCTTTAAATGCTTCGGTTACTGGTGGAAATAATACTGCTATTGGTAATAACAGTCTTACGGCTAATACTTCAGGAGAACAAAATACTTGTGTTGGTATGTTTTCTGCCGTTCTAAACACAACAGGATCTAGTAATGTAGCAATTGGAACTTTTGCTCTTGATGCAAATACTGAAGGTTCATTTAACACAGCCGTTGGTAGGGCTGCTTTAAGTGCCAACACGACGGCTAATAACAATACTGCTATAGGAAGAAATGCATTGGAGGCAAACACAACTGGAACGCAAAACGTAGCTGTTGGAGCAAATGCCTTAGATGCTAATACAGAAGCAGACAGAAATACTGCTGTAGGTTTTAACTGCCTTAGTTCAAATACAACTGCAAACGACAACACAGCTATAGGACAGGATTCTCTGCAAGACAATACAACAGGAAGTAGTAATACATCAATAGGTTCTTTTGCTCTTTTTGAGAACACAACAGCAAGTAATAACACTGCTGTTGGTAAAAGTGCTTTACAAAATAACACAACTGGAACGCAGAATGTGGCGGTTGGAACTCAATCGTTAGATGCAAACACAACAGCTAATGATAATGTTGCGGTTGGTTTTAATTGCTTAACTGCAAATACTACTGGAGCTAATAACGTAGCTATAGGTTCTAGTGCTTTAGGTACAAATAGTACAGCTTCAAATAATACTGCAATTGGAACTAATGCTTTAGTATTTAACACAACTGGAGCAGCCAGTACTGCGGTTGGATACGGAGCTTTAGATGCTAATACTACTGGCGATCAAAATACTGCCTGTGGAAATAATGCTTTAGGAGCTAATACAACTGGACAATACAACACAGGAGTAGGTACTCAGGCTTTAATAAATAACACTACCGCAAGTAATAATACTGCTTTAGGAGCGTTTGCTTTATTAACAAACACAACTGGAATTGAAAATTCTGCATTAGGAACTAATGCCTTAGACGCTAACACAACAGGAAATCAAAATACTGGTTTAGGTTATAAAGCTTTAACCGAAAATACAACTGGATCAAATAATGTTGGTATAGGAAAAGATGCGTTGCAAGAAAATACAACAGCTAATAATAACACTGGTGTCGGGGCAAATGCCTTAGCAGCTAACACAACTGGAGCTAGAAACACTGCTTTGGGTGCTCAAGCGTTAGATGCTAACACTACTGCGAATCAAAATACTGCTATAGGTTATCAATCATTAAGTTCTAATACGACAGGTGCAGGTAACACTGCATTAGGAGATGAATCTTTATTTAGTAATACTACGGCTGGTAATAATGTTGGAGTAGGTAATGATGCACTTTATTTCAATACAACTGGAGCGCAAAATACTGCGGTAGGTACTCAAGCTCTAGAAAAAAATACAACAGCTTCAAATAATACAGGCATTGGTTATTTAGCTTTAAAAGAAAACACAACTGGGACTAGAAACACTGCAGTAGGTGCGCTTGCAGCAGATGCTTTAACAACAGGAAATGATGTGACAGCAATTGGTCAACAATCTTGCACTCAAGTCACAACTGGAATACAAAATACAGGTGTCGGAAGAAATAGTCTTTTTGCCTGTACAACAGGTGGTCAGAATTGTGCCTTAGGGCCTGATGCTTTACAAAGTGTCTCGACAGGTAGTAATAATATAGGAATTGGACATGACGCTGGAAGATCAGCAAGTCCTTCTGGAAATATAACAACAGCTAGTAATCAAATTTGTCTTGGTAATAATAGTACAACAGATTTATTTTGTGCTGATACCTCAATATCAAGTTCTGATTCAAGAGATAAAACAGATGTGACAAGTTTTAATATTGGTTTAGAGTGGATTAAAGCTTTGAGACCTGTTACATATAGATGGGATAGAAGAACTTGGTATGGTACAGATGAAGAACCATTTGGCACACCTGATGGGTCAAAGAAAAGTAATAGATTACATATTGGATTTTTAGCACAAGAGGCGTTAGAAGTAGAAAAAGCTAATGGATATGGAGATACAAAAGACAATATGTTAGTTTGTAACCTTACTGAAGATGAAATGAGTTATGGAATGAAATATGAAAGACTCGTACCAATACTTGTAAATGCTATTAAAGAGTTATCCGTAAAAGTCACAGCCCTCGAAGCAGGGTAAACTACAAGTAACCTAATTTTAATTATGGAAGAAAGAACCGCAGAAGAAATCGCAGCAATCTTCTCTGCTGCTGGTGATAGCGTGACTGTTATCGGTACTGCTCAAGCATCAGATGAAACTGATGAAGAATTTAAGGCAAAAATTCAACGAAATGTAGAGCATCTTGAAATTATCAAGGCTTATACAAAAACCGATGGAACGACTTCTATCTGGACATCAGAGGACTTTACAGCCATTGATGCTGCTATTGTTGCTGGTAAAAAACTCTACTAAATTATGAATTTACAGGAAAGATTACAGCAACTTGCTGTCGAAAGGCAAAACCTTACTATTGCCTTACATGAAGTTAACGGTGCGATGAAGATTCTTGAACAGCAGATTCTTGAGATTCAAGAGACATCCGAAGCAAACCAGCCATCAGATACAGAGGCATCAACCCCACAAGAAGCAACAGCACCATCAGAGTAAATGGTGCTACCATTTTGTTAATTACCTCTCTAATCATGTTTCAGAAAATAGCAAACATTTTAAGTATAGCTTCATTTGTTCTTATCACTAGCACTTTAGGGGCATCATATTTTGGCTACAAATACCTAACATCCCCACAATTTCAGAACAAAATGATGAACATGGTGACATCTGATGTACAAAAACTTATGCCTAAAATGTTAGATAATAATATACCTGATACAACTGGTAAATCTATACCAATACCATTTAAGTAATTGGAAATACCAGAAATAGTAATACCAGAAATTAAAGTTTTTACATATATACCTGCAACAAANGAAAGCCTAAANATACCNTTACCTNATGTTGGTATGCCTGGTTGTGTAAAAACACATAGAGATATATCTATAAAAAATACACAGATTGTACAAGATGACCCTAACGGCTCTTACTTTAGCTGTCCTGATGGTAGTTCTATACCATCTTATATACCAATAGACTACAACCCTAGAAAACTGGAAATAGTAGAGGAATCTAAACCATCTGCAATAGATACACCTAATCCTCCAAAAGCTGATACACCAGAAATACCAAAGAATNAAACAAAAGAAGAAATAGTTATACCACCTTGTCCTGATCCTAAATCTGCATTAAGAGTAGGTTCATTTGCTAATGACAAAAAATTAGAAAGAGTGAAGGCATTTGAAAGAGGAGAAAATGGCATTGATTGTAATATTATCTGGGAACCTGTACCATTTAGTGAATCCTACATACCATCTATACCTACTATCATTTCAACTAGTGCGATAGCATTGGTGGCAGCCACTTCACCTTTAATTCTTAATATAATAAAACCCCTGATTAAAAATTTAATAAAGAAAGTAACCACTAGAAAAAAAAGCTAATATTAATATATAGCTTGCATAATGTAGGGGTATACCCCATACTATAGAAAAGCTGTTTTTGTTTACTATCTAAGGCTATGAGTTTTGAAGAAGAACTAGAAGCAATAGAACGTGAAGAATGGCTTTCTAAGTTTGATGATCGTCAGGTAATGATGGCTGCAAGGATGTTTTTAGAATGGCTTTACCATTTACCTGATGATTGGCAGCCACAAGAATATTCAGAATTTACATTTTAATTATGAACGCACAACCAGAACAATTATTAAGACAGTTAAAAACGCTGCAACTACAAAAAAAAGAAATAGATATGCAGATTACAGAAAAGAAGATGGTATTAGAAAAGTATTATATGGATAGTATTATTATGACTAGATTTGAAATTGATGGTATTAAAGCAGAAAGAAGGCGTAAACCTGAGAAATGGACATATAGTAATGAGTTATTAAGTTATAAAAAAGATATTGCTACAGCTATAGAAGATAGAGAACAACAGGAAAGAGAAGAAGGTATTGCTACTAAAATAGATACAGGTTTTACATGGGCAATAAGATGAAAACAACAGAACGTGTTTTAAATGCACTACAACGTGTAAAAGATCTTTTAGGTTTAGTAGCTGATTGGACTCAGCATCAAAAAGAAGAAGATGCACTTACAAAGGAATTTAGAGAAAAGAAATTAAAAATGATAGAAGATTTATATAAACAGTTAGGTGAACTTAATGATAGGTTTATGTTTACC
>FUFK010070929.1_pt1 | contig 10200 bp, 8 predicted proteins | sample 1021851 | NCBI WGS metagenome assembly FUFK01 (sample SAMEA51879418, study PRJEB19060) | metagenome
GATTTAAAAGCTTATCTAAATCATATGCAGTTTTATTTAAATTATTATATAGAGAATCTTCTTTTAATAGTTTTGATAGTGTTCCTTCACCATTGTCAATATCATCAAAAACATTATTCATTGAAAATAAAAGCTTATCAATTTAAGTTATTGCCTTTTTTTAATGTAAAAATACCAGCCGATCTTTATGGTTGGTATTTTTTTTGAGTTATCCCTGTTATCCTCGTTTTCCACAACTAGAAAAGAAAATAGATTAGGTATAATCTATTGTTTATGAGTGAAAATAAGAATGATAAAACTATAGCACTATTTCCCCAAAATGATGCTGGGGTTAATTCAATACGTTCCATGCCAAATAATATTGCTGCTGAACAAAATTATCTTGGCGCACTTTTATATGACAACCAAGTTCTCGACAAAACTAATGACTTGATTCGGCCTGAACATTTTTTCGACCCATTGCACGGCAAGATATTTGAATCAGCCTCTAAATTGATTATTCGCGGTCAAGTTGCCAATAATGTAACGCTGAAGGCAATAATAATCTCTGATCCCACTATCTCCGAAATTGACGTTGATAACTACTTAGGTGACTTAATTGATGGAATTATCTCAATCTCAGATGCTGTAGATTATGCCCAAATAATACATAATAATTATCTTCGACGTGAACTAATTCGGATTTCTGATACCATTATTAGGGATGCGACTCATCCTGATATAGAATATTCAGCTTTCCGCCAAATTGAAGCTGCTGAACAACATTTATTTAATTTAGCAGAGAAGGACAGTGCAGATGTGGGTCTCCGCCCCTTTTTATCCGTCCTAACTGAAACAATTAAACGCGCAGAAATTGCAGCTAATTCGGATGGTCATTTATCAGGATTATCTACTGGACTAACTGGCCTAAATAATCTTCTAGGAGGGATGCATAAATCAGACCTTATAATTATAGCAGGTCGACCTGCAATGGGAAAAACAGCGCTCGCAACAAATATCGCCTTTCACGCCGCCACAACCACTCGCACAGGCGAACAAGCTGCGCCTGTAGCTTTTTTCTCGCTTGAAATGTCTGCAGAACAACTTGGTCTTAGAATTCTTTCTGAGCGCTCAGAATTAGACTCTGAGAATATCAGAAGAGGCAAATTAAAAACAGAAGAATTCAATAAACTGGTAAACGCTAACCGTGAAATTAATATGGCTCCATTTTTTATTGATGACACCCCTGCTTTGTCAATTAGTCAACTTGCAAGCCGTGCTAGAAGAATGAAACGTACCTCAGGACTAGGACTTATCGTGGTNGACTACCTTCAACTGCTACAAGCCCAAATTGGAGTTAAACCAGAGAACAGAGTTCANGAGATTTCAAATATAACNCGCTCTCTGAAGGCGCTTGCCAAAGAGCTAGATATNCCTGTTCTTGCTTTATCTCAGCTGTCCCGCGCAGTTGAACAAAGAGAAGATAAANGACCTAATCTAGCAGACCTGAGAGANTCTGGTTCAATAGAGCAAGATTCCGATGTNGTAATGTTTGTATATAGAGAAGAATATTATCTTTCTAAGAGCGAGCCAGAAAGAAAAGATAACGAAACAACGGAAAAATATAATGAACGCTATGATAATTGGACAAAAAGACTAGAGAAATCAGCTGGTCTTGCAGAAATTTTAATTGCAAAGCAACGGCATGGACCAGTGGGAAATGTAACCGTTCAATTTGAAGGAAGACTTACAAAATTTCATGATCCAATCTCCTCAGATTATCTCCCAGAAAATTTTTAATAGATTTATTTGTAAAAAAATACCAAAATCGAAATTTATGTGTCTCACTAGATTTTTTTTGGGAACCAATTTGTGTCGACTGAGTTATCACACTTCATTATTGACCTAGGACAACTAACGCGAAATTGGCAGTGGTTAAATACGAAAACTGATGCCAATTGCCATACTGCTTGTGTGGTAAAAGCAGATGGCTATGGTCATGGGATGAATACCATTGCTTTCAGTTTGTTCGAAGCTGGATGCCGAACTTTTTGCGTTGCAAGACTCGAAGAAGCACTCCAGCTTCGTTTCTTTTTAATTCAAAAAAATGTTGGGATAGATGTTGTCGAAATTATATCTTTTGACGGCTTACAAAAAAGTGATTTTGNNTTANANNAAAAATATAAGATAATACCTGCGCTTAAACAAGTTTCTGAGATTGAATTTTCTATAAATATTGCTCGCACTGCGGCCGAGAAATTCCCAGTGTGGATGCAATTGGATACTGGAATGAACCGCTTAGGGATTTCCGAAAATGAATTTAACTCATTTTTTGAAGAATGCTCTATCAAAGATATGACTGGACTTAATGTCAAAGTTGTAATGAGCCATCTCTCTTGCTCTGACGCACCAAATCATAGCGCAAATGAAGAACAAAGAACGCGTTTCATAAAAATGAGTAAAAAGTTTCCAACAGCATCATTGTCATTATCCGCAAGCCATGGCCTTCTAATATCAAAAAGTTTTCATTTTGATATCACACGTCCAGGGATTGCACTTTATGGTTATCAGGACAATCCAGGCATAAACTTTGGATGTAAACCCATCNTAAATTGGATGGCACCAATATTACAAATACGNGATATAAANAAAGGTGAACAAATCGGTTATGGTGCTGATTATACTGCAAGCCAACCAATGCGTATTGCAACANTTGGCGCCGGTTATGCCGATGGTTACAATCGTTCTCTTTCCANTTTTGGGAAAATAGNGGTAGGTGGTTATATCTGCAAACCAGTCGGACGTATTTCTATGGACAGTTTAGTAATAGATATATCAAATGTTCCTGAGGCATATTTGGCAGAAATATCGCAAGTATGCCTTCTTGGTGAGCATTATAACGCAAAAGATATGGCTTCTGATCTGTCGACTATAAGCTATGAAATTCTTACCAACCTTGGTTCTAGGCCAAAAAGATTATACAAAAAATAGACAAAACAGCTTCATACCTTTGAAAAAATCTCTTGTTTAATAAATTTTCTAAAAATTAAAATTTAAAATCGAGTAATTTTATAGATTTAAAATTGAGATGCATGGTAAAAGATAATTATTTTTGTTTTAAAAAGGGTCCATATAATGGGGTTTTTTCAATCACTCGGGCGAAGTGGTTTAAGATTATGCCACATGATAGGCAGCATAGCGTTATTTATTGTTCTTTCATTACGTTGGTGTCTGATACCACCTTTTTATGGTAGGCAGATAGTGAGACAGCTTATTGATGTTGGCTACTACTCTCTTCCTGTGGTTGGACTAACAACACTTTTCTCTGGAATGGTACTCGCTCTACAGAGCTATACTGGTTTTGCGCGTTTTTCGGCAGAAGACACTGTTGCGACCGTTGTAGTTCTTTCTGTCACTCGTGAACTTGGGCCAGTTTTAGCAGGATTAATGGTTGCTGGCAGAGTTGGGGCTTCTATCGCTGCTGAAATTGGAACTATGCGCGTTACTGACCAGATTGATGCTCTCGAAACATTATCAACAAGACCTATGCAATATTTAGTGGGACCTCGCTTGATAGCAGGAACAATATGCCTTCCTATATTGGTTCTAATTGGCAATATTATTGGAGTTTTCGGAGGCTATCTAGTTGGAATTTATAGGCTTGGATTTAATTCTTCCGTATATCTCTCAAAAACATTAGAATTTCTCGAGTTTAGTGATGTAATGTTAGGGCTTTTAAAAGCAGCTATATTTGGATTTATTATTGCTCTGATGGGATGCTATCATGGATATTATTCTGGTCGTGGCGCGGAGGGTGTTGGAAAGGCTACAACAAATGCGGTTGTTTCTGCTTCAATATTGATTCTAATAGCTAATTATTCTGTCACTGCTTTGTTCTTTGGATAATTAAAATGACTGATGAAAAAAAACGGAACGAAAAGATAAAAATCTCAAATCTTGTTAAGCATTTTGGAGGAGATTATGTTCTTAACGGATTCAGTTTATCATTAAAAAAAAGTGAATCTCTGTGTTTAATTGGCACATCTGGAAGTGGAAAATCAGTGGCTTTAAAATGTCTAATTGGGCTGCTATCTCCTGACTCTGGCTCAATAACGGTAGATGACCAAGAGACTATAGGACAAAGTAGACCTCAACATGAAGCGATGCTCAAGCGTTTTGGAATGACCTTCCAGTTTGGCGCCCTCTTTGATTCTCTTCCTATTTGGGAGAACGTTACCTTCAGGTTACGTCAAAAAGAAAAATTAAATAAAAAAGAAGCAAAAGAAATAGCAGGNGATATCCTAAGCCAACTTGGCCTNGCTCATCAAGTACTTGAACTTTTCCCAGCTGAATTATCCGGGGGTATGCAGAAAAGGGTTGCAATAGCAAGGGCAATAGCAGACAAGCCTGAAATTCTTTTATTTGATGAACCAACATCAGGTCTTGACCCTATAACTTCTGGTGTCATTAATGATTTGATTTTAAACTCAGTTAATAGACTTGGTGCAACTACCCTTACCATCTCGCATGATATGGCATCTGTTCGCCAAATTGCAGATACAGTCGCAATGTTGCATAATGGNCGCATAATATGGTGCGGACCTATTAAAGATATAAATCATACGGGTATTTCCGAGGTTGACCAATTTGTAAATGGCAAACCTTATGGACCCCTTACAACAAATAAAAGAGAAACGCTTCAAACGAAGCAAACTGAGATATCAGTTTAATGGGGAAAGATACTCAATTTCACTGTCAACAATGTGGATCTGTTTACCCTAAATGGTCAGGTAGATGTGAAGCTTGCGGTGCTTGGAATAGTATCGTCGAAGAACAAGTTAGCAGTAGGCCAAGTCTTGCAAAATCAGCAAAATCAGCCAGAAAAATTGAATTTTATTCCTTAACTGATCAAAAAAATGACCAAGAAACCAAAAGATTATTATCAGGTATATCGGAGTTTGATAGAGTAACGGGTGGCGGTATTGTGCCAGGTTCAGCTATTTTAATTGGAGGAGACCCTGGTATCGGAAAATCAACATTACTATTACAAATTGCATGCAGTATATCTCGAAGAAAAAATCAAACCATATACATAACAGGAGAAGAATCAGCAGACCAAGTAAGACTTAGAGGTCAAAGATTGGGTCTTTCAAACACCAATATAAATGTTGCAACTGCAACTAATGCTACCGACATCTCAGAAACCATTANGAGAACTCCAGAGCTTNAACTAATTATCATTGATTCGATCCAAACTATGTATCTACCTGCCTTAGATTCTAGTCCAGGAACAGTAAGTCAGGTTCGAGCATCTGCACAAGAATTAATTCAGGCAGCAAAAACAAATGATACAGCTCTTATTTTTGTTGGCCATGTAACTAAAGATGGTGCAATAGCAGGACCAAGGGTGCTTGAACACATGGTTGATTCTGTTCTTCATTTTGAAGGAGATAGGAGCCATCATTTTAGGATATTGAGAGGTATCAAAAATCGGTTCGGCGCNACTGACGAAATAGGCGTTTTTGAAATGACGGCAATTGGATTAAATGAAATTTCTAACCCTTCAGAATTATTCCTTGGNGANAGAAAAAATGAGCTGGCAGGAACTGCTGTTTTTGCCGCGATTGANGGAAGNAGACCCTTACTTGTAGAAATTGAGGCACTTGTTGCACACTCTCCCCTCGCAAGCCCTAGAAGAAATGTTGTCGGCTGGGAGTCCAGCAGATTAGCTATGCTAACTGCCGTGTTAGAAGCAAGATGTGGGATTCCTCTTTCTGGGAGAGATATATTTTTAAATGTTGCTGGCGGCATAAAAATTCAGGAACCTGCTGCGGACCTTGCGGTTGCAGCTGCTCTAATTTCATCGGTTAGGAATCACCCACTTCCTGATANGTCCGTCTTTTTTGGAGAGGTCGCGCTCTCATCTCAGATTAGGCAAGTTTCACAGGCAGAACAACGGCTCAAGGAGGCAAAAAAACTNGGGTTTGAAAAGGCCTTCCTTCCAAGACCAATAAAAAGAAATAAGATTANCGCTGACCTTNAATTAACTTATTCAGAAAATTTATCTGATTTGATTGACATTCTTGATAGGATATCGTGATTATAAAATCGAGTATTACCAAATCTACCATAAAAGTCCGAAGAATATGGAATTCACAAGCCTAAATTATATAGACTATATTGCTCTAGCTATTTTATTTATATCCGCAATGTTATCAACAATTCGAGGTATGACGCGTGAATTTCTTGGATTAGTAGGTTGGTTCGTAGCTATTTTTATTGCAAAATTAACTTCACCAATTCTTGTCCCCATTCTNGAAGGGTTCATTTCAGTGGTTTATGTTATAATCCCTCTTTCATTGGTTATACCTTTCTTAGCTGCNTTCATTGTTTGGTATGTTTTTGCAAGTGTTGTTTCACCAAGCCTATCTCGTGCTGGTTTGGGTGCTTTAGATGGCGGAATGGGAGTGTTTTTTGGGCTNGCAAGAGGAGCTGTTATNATAGTTCTATCTTATCTGGCACTTTTATATCTTTTTGGGGGATCTAATAAGATTCCTGATGTTGTTAAAGAATCAAATGCTTCGCGTTTTTCCATCTTATTGATTAACACTACCAAACCAATATTACCTAATATAATTCTAATGCAATTTAATAATTTATCACTTTTAGAAATTCAATCAACCGGCTCAAACACATTGAATACTGACCCTAAATCTGCCGCAAAAACTAGGATTCAAGAAAATGTCGAAACCAATGCTCAGAACACCGTTGAAATTGAGACAGATAAAAAACCGGCTTCGGCAAACCTAACAGTAAGAGCTGTTGAATAGGGATGAGCAAAAATAAACTGCTTCCATTTGAGAATGATAAAATTTCAGAAGAGTGCGGAATTTTTGGAATTTTTGGTTCCTCTGAAGCACATCTTCTTACTGCTCTAGGATTGCATGCTCTTCAACATAGAGGACAAGAAGCGACTGGTATGGTTAGCTTTGATGGAAAACAATTTAAAGCAAAACGAGGGCTTGGTCACGTAAGCGAAAATTTTAATGCCGCCTCAATGAAAATGGACGAATTAGCTGGATACGCAGCCATAGGACATAATCGTTACTCGACAACAGGGCAATCTGAAATTAGAAATATACAGCCCTTTTTAACAGAGCTAGCTTTTGGAGATTTTGCAATTGCCCATAACGGAAATCTTACAAATGCTGAACGAGTCAGAGGATCTCTAATTGATACTGGTAGCCTCTTCCAATCAACTACAGATACAGAAACAATCATTCACCTAATCGCCCGGTCCAAAAGAAATAAAGTGGAAGAGCGTATTAAAGAGGCATTACTTCAAATAGAGGGGGCATATGCACTTATTGCTCTTGTTGACAATATGATGATAGGTATAAGAGATCCACTTGGAGTGCGTCCCTTAATCCTTGGGAAACTTAACAATTCATATATTCTCACATCCGAAACATGTGCCCTTGATATCATTGGTGCTAAGTATATAAGAGATATTGAACCAGGAGAAATGGTGCTGATTACTGAGAATATTGTAAAAAGCTTGCGTATTTCAGAGCCTTTGAAAAGTCGGTTCTGTATCTTCGAATATATTTATTTTTCTCGTCCAGACTCTGTTATTAATCAAAAATCTGTATATGAAGCGCGCAAAATGATCGGTGCTGAACTAGCTAGGGAGTCCAAAGTTTCAGCAGACCTAGTTATTCCCGTCCCTGACTCAGGCGTTCCAGCAGCACTTGGATATGCGCAAGAATCTGGTATTCGGTTTGAGTTTGGCATTATTCGAAATCATTACATTGGCCGAACTTTTATACAGCCATCGCAAGATGCCCGGTCTTCTGGTGTTATGATGAAGCATAATGCAAATGCAAATATTATTAGCGGAAAGGATATTATTTTAGTAGATGATTCCATAGTGCGTGGAACAACCTCACGTAAAATTGTAAAAATGATGAGGGAAGCAGGAGCTAAATCTGTTCATATGAGAATAGCAAGTCCTCCAACAACAAACCCATGTTTTTACGGAGTTGATACTCCAAGTAAGGAAAACTTAATCGCTGCGCAATTAAATTTAGAGGACATCCGAAATGAAATAGAAGCTGACAGCCTTGCGTTTATATCTATTCACGGATTGTACAGAGCTATGGGAGAGACAAAACGTAATAAACAATCTCCACAATATTGCGATGCCTGCTTTACGGGAGATTATCCGATAGCACCAAGTAGAAATTTTATTTCAAGGAGTAAGAATAATGTTAGTTGAGAAACCCCTTTTTGGAAAGGTTATATTGCTTACCGGTGCAAGCAGAGGAATAGGTCGAGCTGCTGCAATAGCATGTGCTAAAGAAGGTGCAGAATTAATTATTACAGGTAGGACCGTAGGTGCTCTAGAAGAAGTAGACGACGAGATAAAAAAATTAGGAAGCAAATCAACAATTGTCGAACTCGACTCTAAAGATTTACCCGCAATACCTAGATTAGCAAAAGCAATACATGATAAATGGGGTAGGCTAGATGGCTTTATTGCAAATGCAGGCCAGCTCGGACAAATGTCACCAATGCCACATATAGAACCTGATGCATGGGACGAGACGATACTTGTTAATTTGACATCTGTGTGGCATCAAATACGAAACTTTGATCTATTATTGAGAGCAGCACCATCTGCGCGAGTCATTTTAATGTCATCTGCTGCTGCATTGGGTCCCCGTGCTTATTGGGGGGCGTATGCTGTTTCGAAGGCTGGTATAGAGGCTATGGGCCGAGCTTGGGCAGCTGAGAGTGAGAAGACTAAAATTAAAATCAATATGATTGACCCAGGTGGTACTCGCACCGGAATGAGAGCAGCAGCCTTTCCTGGCGAGGACCCCCTTACACTTCCAACACCTGAAGATATTTCTCCTGCTTTTGTCGCTTTAATGCGAGATGATTGCCCTCATCATGGTGAACTTATTAAAGCAAGAAACTATATTTCCACATAAAATATTTTTAAATACCCTACCGCCGAGATTTAGTTCTTGTCGCACGAATTGCAAACCGATGAGGATCAATTATTTTCATAATGTTTCTCTCTAACCCAGGAGGCCTATCAGCGATTTTTCTTGCCAAAATTAGCCCTAGTAGGGGGGCGTTGGTAAGCCCACGTGAACCAAGTGCACTAAATAGATGAATTGTATCATGCCAGTCACCAACTAATGGCCATCTATCCTGACTCGCAAGACGTTTTGAAACTCGACCCTGTAATTGATAAGTATCTAAAATCTGTTTTTGCAATGCATCTGGTAAAAGGCTAATATTATAATTATGTCCTCTTTGCGTAACTTGAGTAGTGGCTGATAAATCGAAACTTGCACCCAAAACTTGTTTTCCGTTTATCATTGGAGTTAAATATCCGCCAAACTGAAGACCAACAGAGAGATTATTTAGTGTTGTGTTTTTTGGTAGAAAGCTAAGTTGTCCAGATGTTACTTGCAAATTCAATGAAGGAAGTGAGAATTTCTTAAGAAATTTAGGAAGACCTGCTCCGATACATAATACAATATCAGTTGCTGTGAGTATATTACCTGATGTAGTTGTTAATTCCCATCTCCCTTTTGTCTTTACGAGCGAAGATATCGATACACCTAGTAGCACTTCACTACCATCTAGCATTTTTTTAGTAAATTTTGATGGATCTATAAGTTGCCCCGCTGACTGAAAGAAACCATCCTGCTCAATTGCTAAATTTGCTATTTGCGACAACTGGCGTGAGCTGGCTTCTTCAACTAACTCATTTGGCCATTCTTGTTCAGCCATCTTTCTTTGTCTTTTTCCCTGCTTTTCAGGATAATGCAAGCTAATAAGTCCTTTGTGTAAGACTACACCATTTTGAAAGGCAAGCTCTCTTGCAAAGGAAAAACAAGCAAGTGACATTTGCATGGAAGGATGCGGAGCTGCCATCAACTGGGGTCCTTGTAAACCAATTGGATTACCAGATGCACCACTTGCAATCGTTTCTGAAGCTTCTACAACGATATGCGCGATATTTGTTGCCCTAAGACCATGGGCTATACTAGCCCCTGCAATACCCGCCCCAATTATGATTACCTTTTTGTCTGAGTGAGAATAATATTTGGAAAGACCGGCTGTATAGTATCCGGTCAACATTTCTCTTTTTTTGCCAAATCCCCTTTTTTTTTCGACCTTGAAACCCACTTTTCTGAGTCC
>FUFK010896227.1_pt1 | contig 10200 bp, 21 predicted proteins | sample 1021851 | NCBI WGS metagenome assembly FUFK01 (sample SAMEA51879418, study PRJEB19060) | metagenome
ACAAAATTACAATCGAAGATTACGCTTCAATGGTGGCGCACAGCTACTCAAAAGCTAGGGTGATAGATGAACTACAATCCCTTATTGAAGAAAGGAACGAAACAGGTATCGTAAAAGTAGAAACGATACAAGCAAGGATTGATGAAATAAAACAAGAATAGATATGATTAAGGAATATAATGAGAAGTGGGAGTGTTGGGATTACGAGTTATGCGAAGATAAGGCGACAGAAATAGGAGATATAGGGAACTATTATGGAGGTTTATTTGTTGAGGAGAGTGATGGTAAATATTATTGGGGCATAGAAAACCACAACGGAATACACGCAAGTGAAATCCCAAAATACCTTTACGATACACTAATTAAATACAATAAAGAACTAAAACAAGAATAGATATGAAAATGATTGAAGCAGCAGGTATGGTGTTGTTGGTGTTGTCGATTGCCTACACAGGTTTGACGCTATACTTCCAACACAGACTAGACAAGAAGAACGAAGCGTTTCGNAAAAAGATGAACAATGAAATTTGAAAAGCAAGAAGANAGNGAAAGGCAAGAATATGTAGTAGGTTTATTTTGCAATACTTACAAATGTGTGCCGAAAGATTTAGGCGAGTTCTCTGAAATAGATTACTTGCTTTACAAAGATGGTAAACCTCGTTTTTATCTTGAAGTAAAAGGTGTGAAGAATAAACCAATGAAGAACACAGGTCAGGTAAAAGTGTCGATACGAAAGTTGGTGGCACTACAAGAGAAGTATGTTAAAACAAAAATACCTGCTGTTATTTGTTGGAGTTTCGTTGATGGCATCGCTTGGCAAAGAATAGACGAACTCACAGGGTTGGTTAGTTGGGGTGGCAGAAAGTCAAGAGCAGGAAGCACATACGACCAAGAACTGATGTTCACTATGAATATAAACCATTGCAAACAACACGAGTATGTCAACAACAAAGTTAGTTAAGAAGCTAGACGCAGTATTCAGTAAATATATCCGTTGGTATTACGCTGACGCAAATGGCTATGTAGAGTGTTACACCTGTAATGTGCAGAAACCTGTCAAGGAAATGCAATGTGGTCACTTCCAATCTAGGAAGCACAGGAGTACAAGGTGGCATACAAACAACTGCCGACCTCAATGTGTTAAATGCAATATGTTCTCACAAGGGGAACAGTATATGTTCGGCAAGCTGCTAGAAGCAGAGATAGGAAAAGAAAGCGTGGATGAAATAGTAGCCACTTCAAAAAGAACACTAAAGTTGACGAAAGTAGATTTGGAGTGCCTGATAGATTATTACACGGAAGAATTGAAGAAGCTAACAACCTGATGTGAATAACTTTGCAATAATAAATTAGCAAATCATTTGCGTATGTCGTAAAATTGCCCTGTGAATTTGACCGAAAGGGAATACAACAAACTTTTAGACATCGCTAAAAACATTTGCAAAACAGATTTTGCAGAGGACTTGTTGCACGAAGCGTTGTTTGTCTGTTTGAAATACGACGAAAAGAAAATGGAGTTTATCATACAAGATGGTAAGCTCTTTTTTTTTGTAGCAAGGATAATGGCGAATATGTACCACAGTAAAACAAGCCAATACTACTACAAGATAGCAAGGTTTTACGACAAGCACACATTACAAGATTGCACTAAAATGTCAAAGTTTATATTTACTAATGATACAGCGCAGCAGGAAAACATTGAATTGATAGAGAGCATATTAGATGATTTGTATTGGTACGACAGGGAAATGTTTAAGCTGTATTATTTTGGAGAGTTAAACGGAAAGAGATACACATTACAATCACTAGCAGATAAAACAGGGATAAGTAGGCGAAGTATATTTACAACAATTAAGAATGTAAAGGAATACATAAGAAAAAGAATAAATGAAGCTGAAAGAACTGATTAACTACACGGATTACGATATACCTGTTATTGAGTTTTACAACGAATANGGACAAATGGAATACAGCGTAAATTTAGATGTTTATGATTTTGATGATATAGATGTTGTGTACGGAAGATATTTTGAACCATACGGAGTAATTAAACTACAAAGAAAATATGAAAGCGGACTTAATGGTAAAGGCATACAACCTCCTGAAAGCAAGTTATAAGAGAGCAGCTTCAGGGTTCAGGGATGTTGACGAAGCCACATATTACGACAGGGTACACACTTGTAGCAGGTGTCCTAAACTAGACCACAAATACCTAGAATGTACGGTATGTGGTTGTCCGATAGAAACTAAAGCGAAATGGGCATCAGAAGAATGTCCGAAAGGAAAATGGTATGAAGTTAAATAAAGAACAAAAAGAAAAAGCAGCCTACATTTGGGAGGGCATCAAAACAGGTGTAGCAAAGAGCCATCACTACAAGGTAGAGATGATTAAGTTCTACAATGAAATGAATAACAGGAACTACAAGTACACGACTAATTGTAATAGTTGCCTAGCTACTTGTAGAAGTTACATTGAAAGTNTTGTGACAAAACCTAAAANGAAAGCAAAGAAGAAAGATGTCTAAATACAAATGTGAGTGCAAAACATTTGAGGTACATAAAAACACCATCAAAGTAATTGACGGAAAAGTGGTTACATTGGAAGCGTATTGCGAAGAATGTAAGACATACGGAAAGTTCGTAAAAGAACACAAAGGGTATGGAGGTTTAATNAAAAGACCTAACGGAACAGTTAGTGGTAAATTCTAGAAGATGGAAGGAAAAAGTAAATATTACTATGACTATTGCAGGAACAAAGAATGCGAGTGTGACGAGAGTTGCAACGACAAAGTACCTGCGTATTACATTGGTAAGAAAGGTATGATGGCAAAAGATGTGGTGTATGAGTTTGACTTGTCTTACAATATAGGAACAGCAGTTACCTACCTGTTAAGGGCAAAGCGTAAACACAAGACACCTGTTGACTGCTTGAAAAAAGCGATAGCACATTTAGAGTTTGAATTAAATAATATAGAAAATGAAAGTTAAAAGAGTAAAGAGAAGCGAGGTTAAAGTAAACCCAAACAATCCTAGAATTATCAAGGACAACAAGTTCAAGAAACTAATCAAAAGTGTTGAGGACTTGCCACAAATGTTAGAGATGCGACCTATCATTGTAGATGAAGATATGGTTATTCTCGGTGGAAATATGCGTTACCAAGCGTGTGTAAGAGCAGGTATTCAAGAAGTGCCGATTATTCAATACACGAAAGCTGAACACAAAAAGACAGGCACAAAGAAAACATACGAGGAAGTGTGCCAAGAAATAATCATTAAAGACAATGTAGGGTTCGGTGAATGGGATTGGGATATTCTAGGAAACGAATGGGATAATGTGAAGTTAGGCGAATGGGGTTTAGATGTTTGGCAACCTGAACAAGATGTTGACTACTCTATACTTGATGATTTGGATGTAGCAGGCGCATTAGCTGAAAAAGAAACAGGAGTAAAGAGGGGAATACAGATAGAGTTTGAACCTGAACATTATGATGAAGCGTTAGAACTAATCAATAAGTCAAGGGCAAATGGTAACAATGTAGGTTTAATTGTGTTAAACGCTTTTAGGAATGATACCTAAAATTATACATCAAGTTTTTTTCAATATACAAAACAAAGAGTTAGAGGAAATAAACCTCTTTGTAGAAAGTCAAAAGAGTTTGCAAAAGATGAACCCTGATTTTGAATATATTTTGTGGACAGAAGAAGCGTGTGATGGGTTGATGCAAACTGAATACCAAGAGTATTACGATTTCTATAAATCTATGAGATATGATATACAAAGGATAGATTATGTGCGCTTTTTTATCTTGCATAAATTTGGGGGTTTTTACATTGATTTAGATATGATTGCAATAAAACCTTTAGATGAATTGTTAAAACACGATATGATACTAAACAATATAAATCATTTAGTTACAAATCACAATGAGTTCGTATTAAATGATTTTATGGCGACTAAACCTGAAAACCCTTTGATGATGTTGTTGATAAAGGCAGTTCCTATCAATTACAAGCAAAAGGAGAAAATAGATGTTTACAACACTTGGAAAGCAAGGTTTGTTGTTCAAACGACAGGTCCAAAGTTTTTAAGTAGAATGATTAAAAAGTTTTTACCTAACTACAAACCTATGAATGTAGTATGGACTAAATGGAGAAACGAGAATTGGAAAACAACACCGAGAAATGATTATTATGTAGAATGTTATAGAGCAGGAAGTTGGCTACACGAAACAAATAAAAACCTAAAAACACACGATACCTTCAAATGAAACATCAAGTATATGTAATATCAGCAGGTCGTTACGACAAACTACCTTTCACAGACAAACAGAAAAAAGAATACATATTTTGTGTTAAAAAAGGAGAGGGCGATTTGTATAGAGAAAACGGATGTAAAACCGTATATGAAACAGGGGGTTTAATGGATAGCCGAAACGCAGCACTTGACCTTGCGTTCAAAGAAAACAAGATATGCGTTCAGTTGAGTGACGACATAAAGAAAGTTACATTGAACAAAAACTTCTTTGAGCCGACAGTCGTTGACCTTGACGAAGCTATACAAGATATAGTAGATAAGTTCAATCAGGTCAAAGGGATAAATCTTTTAGGAGTTCCACCGACAGACAATTTCTTTTTCGCNAAAAGTATCACTAGCTTAAATACTTTTTGTATTGGAGATATGTTGTTTGTCAAACCATCAGATATTCGTTTTGACACGCAGCTAACATTGAAAGAGGATTACGACTTCACTTTGCAGCATATGCAAGTAGGTGATGTAATACGCTATCAAAAATACCTTTTTACTTTTGAGCATTATAGCAACGCAGGGGGCGCAGTTGATGTAAGGGATAATGAAGAAGAACAAAAGAATATAAGAATACTCAAATCAAAATGGGGAGATAAAATTAGATTGAACCCAAAAAGAGAAAACGAGATTATATTATGCAAATCAAAAAACTAAATCAAGTAGAACATACCAAAAAGATTGGTAAGGATTGTCCGTATTATGAACCGAACATAAAGGAAGATTGTTTGTTAGAAGTAGATGGAGAGGTTATAGGGTTTTATATCAAAGATGTTAGCAAATACAATGAAAGGTTAAAGCTACTGATAGATGTGGCTAACAAAGAGTTTAGAAGCGACAATGTGCCGAAGTCAATACTAGACAGGATGAGTACAGTACAGTTGAGCGCAATCGGTATGAAAAGAAAAGACGCAAGAGAAATCGGTGTTAGTCAATACAGCACAATTCTAGGAAGCATACCTCCAAAACCTGTTATGCGCAGACCATACCCAAATATATCATCAGTNCACAGGGATAAAAAGGCACAGACTTTTATTAAAGCAATGTGGGGAGCATGTCTTGAAGCTGAAAATGTAATCAAAGAAGTAGCACCACATTTGCACAAAAATCAAGTAGAACTATTTGAAGATGTAGACAAGAAGTGGCGATTTGGAAATATGTTTACAAGTAGTATATCAAACTTCAATATCGCTGCGCCATTTCACAGGGATACAGGAAACATTGAAGGAACAGTTAATGTTATCTTAACCAAAAGGCACAATGCTAACGGAGGATGCTTAAATGTACCTGACTACAATGTAACATTTGAACAAGCTGACAACTCAATGTTAGTTTACCCTGCTTGGAGAAATATGCACGGAGTAACACCAATCAAACCAATAAGCGAAGATGGTTACAGGAATAGTTTGATATTCTATCCACTAAAAGCGTTCAAGGGAATATAATGGACAAAAGTAGACACATAAAAAAGGAAGCGATGCTAAAGGCACTTGAAAGTAGTTTAGGTGTTGTAACGACAGCGTGTAAGAAAACAGAAATACCTCGCAGCACTTTCTACAAGTGGTTAAAAGAGGATGAAGATTTTGCTGAAAAGGTTAGGGATATAGAAAACGTAAGTTTAGATTTTGCCGAGAGTAAGTTGTTTGAGCAAATGGCAGACAACAATACAAGCGCAACAATCTTTTACCTAAAAACAAAAGGAAGAAAAAGAGGGTATTGGGAGAAGCAGCAAATGGATATGACAACTGATGATGAGCCAATACAAGTCAATATCAAATTAACTGATGAAGATTAACCTTGAATTTACACCAAAACAAAGCACAGCCATCAGATACCTGTTCGACAACGAAACGAGCGAGGTCTTATTCGGTGGTGGTGCAGGTGGTGGTAAATCTTATTTTGGTTGCTCTTGGATTATTGACGCTTGCCTTAAATACAAAGGTATTCGTTGCCTTATAGGAAGAAGTAAATTAGACAACTTAAAGAAAACCACCCTAAACACCTTTTTTGAAGTGTGTGCAGATTGGGGTATGAAAGCAGGNAAACATTATGANTTTAACGGANGTTCAAATATCATCACTTTCTTCAATGGTTCACAGGTTATGCTTAAAGACCTTTTCCATTATCCTAGTGATCCTAATTATGATAGTCTTGGTTCTCTTGAACTTACCATGGCTTTTGTTGATGAGTGTAATCAAATCACGAATAAAGCGAAGGCAATTCTTTCTTCTCGTATTAGGTACAAACTTGACGAGTATGGCTTGATACCTAAAATGCTTATGACCTGCAACCCTGCGAAGAATTGGGTGTATGACGAGTTCTACCTACCCAATAAGCAAGGTGTATTGCCGAAGCATAAAAAGTTCGTTCAGGCACTTGCTAGTGACAATGTGCATATCTCTAAACACTACGAAGAACAACTACTTAAGCTAGACGAAATAAGCAAACAGCGACTTCTCTATGGGAATTGGGAGTATGACGACAGCGAGGACAAGCTAATAGAATACAATGCAATTTTGAATATGTTTGAGAACACTACTCTTGATGGTGGCGACAAATACATATCAGCAGATATTGCACGTTTTGGTAAAGACAAGACAGTAATAATCTATTGGAATGGTTTTAGAGCAGAGAAGATAAAAGTATTAGATACAAACACTATAACGGAAGCAGCAAATGAAATTAGAGAAATACAAAGGACAGAGGGTGTGCCACTTGGAAATATTATTGTGGATGATGATGGCATTGGTGGTGGTGTTAGGGATATACTTCGCTGCAAAGGATTTGTTAACAATGGTAAGGTAATCAATGGTGAGAACTACCAAAACCTAAAGACACAATGTTATTACAAATTAGCGGAGCATATCAACGCAGGAAAGGTATATTTGCAAACAAACAATACACAGATAAAAGACTACCTGATAAAAGAACTTGAACAAGTGCGTAGAGATAAAATTGACAAAGACACCAAACTCGCAATACTACCGAAAGAAAAAGTACGACAGATAATAGGTCGTTCACCTGACTACTCTGATGCTTTGATGATGAGGATGTATTACTCGTTGAAGCCAAATGTAGGTAAGTATTTTATACAATAAAAGAGGACAGTCCAAACAATGAAAAAATGACCATCCTCTTTAATAGTAAGCAAATACGCACCAAACTTAATGAATTTATATTTACTAATAGATAACTTACAGGAAAATGTTATTAACACTTAACGACAAAGATTATTTGANACCTCAAAAGTGGACAGAGGTTAGTCTAGGAAGCTACCAAAAGTTTTCGGAAGCTAATACTGATGAAACTGACGAACACACAGCAAACCTAAATGCGATTAGTGCGTTGATAGGTGTGCCTATGGAGGTTTTGGAAAAGTGTAAGAAGAACGATATTGACCAAGTGATACAAGTGTTAGGGAAGCTGACAGAGGTTGTTCCTAACACGACATTGAACCTGATTGTTGAAATAGACGGAAAGAGGTACGGATTTCATCCAAACTTGAAAGATATAACATTTGGGGAGTTCGTTGATTTGGACAACTATTTGGAAAACCCATTAAAGAACCTCCACAAAGTAATGGGAGTACTGTATAGGGAGATAACTTTTGAGAAGAAAGGGAAATACACCATTGAAGAATACGATAGCTTAAAAGCTCTTAAAAACGCTGAATTGTTTAAGGACAAATTAAGCATAGGTACAGTAAATGGTGCTGCTGCTTTTTTTTTGAATATAGGAAAGGAGTATCAAGCGATTATGCTATCATCTTTCAAAGCGAACAGCAAGAAGATGCTATCGAAACAACAGAACAAGCGTTCGGTAGAAAGTGGGGGTGGTATGGAGTTATCCACGGTTTAGCAGGTGGCGATATAACAAGGATAGAAAGAATAACAGAGTTAAAGGCAGCAGAGGTATTTACATATTTAAGCTACGAACAAGATAAACAGAGTTTACAGAAATGAGTGGAACATACATAAATAACGCAGGTGTCTTACAAAAGAACATCACAGTTCAAAACATAATACAATTACATCAATTCATAGGTGCTAATTCTAATTATGTTCAGCAATCACCTTTTGGCGATATATTTGAAATAGACATCGACAAAAACCAACTATTTCCTATTGCACACTTATCAATAGAGGGTGCTGACTATTCAACACACGAACTGACATACAGATTTAGATTGTATGTTATGGACTTGGTAAACAAAGACCAAAGCAATGAGGATGATGTGTTGAGTGATACGCTACAATTTGTTGGCGATTATATCAGTCAGTTGAAACACGGATTTTCTTATTTAGGACTTTCCTATGATATGGAGAACGATTTTAGATTAAGCGATAACATAAGCTGCGAACCCTTTACAGAAAGATTTGATAGTCAGGTAACAGGATGGGCAGCAAACTTAAATATAACAGTCAGCTTCAACGCAGGTGCGTGTGCAGGTGACACAATGTAAATAACAAATGGCAACGACAGTAGCAACAGCAACACTTACACAGACAATTTCAGAAAGCATAACATTGAACGGAATTGTTTACGACAAAACAACCACGAAAAGCATTTCAAGTATAGCGCAGTATTCTTGTAGAGTTTTACAATTAGCAGCTAGTGGTAATCACCCAATATACACATCAGCAGCAAGTCCATCAGGATTGCAATACGATAGTGATGATGTGAAGTATATTAGGATTACAAACCTTGACGACACGAACCCTGTAACAGTAAGTGTCAATTCATCAGGAAACGCTTCTTCTGCAGTTCAACTATCAGCAGGTGCGAGTTTAGTTTTATTTGATGACTTGGTAGATGGTAACGCAACAGGTGCTGCCATAACAAGACAACCTCTTTCTTATGTGGTGGACAGCATTTATGTTACAACATCAGCTAACGAAACGGATATTGAGTTCGCAGTAGCGTCAGCATAATGAAGTTAGAAAGGACTGAAAAGATAATGAAGATGTTCTCGGACAAAGTAATCCGAGATGCTAAAAGAAACTTGGGCGATAAAGGTTCAGGCAAGTTGGCTAACTCTTTGGATTACGATTTGAAAGTATATCCGAGTGGTGCATTGGAGTTAAACTTTAAGTCCGAGAGTTATGCAAAGTTTGTAGATAAAGGTGTTAAGGGTTCAAAGAGCAGCGCAAAAGCACCTCAAAGTCCGTACAAATACACGAACAAAATGCCACCTACAAAAGCACTTGACAAGTGGGTGGTAAGAAAAGGATTGAAAGGAACGAGGGATGAAAAGGGTAAATTCAAAAAACGAAAAAGCATAGTGTTCGGTGTGGCTAAAAGTATTCAGTTATACGGATTACCTGCGACAAAGTTCTTTGAAAAAGCGTTCAAAACAAATTACCAAAAACTACCTGCTGAATTTACAAAGGCATACGCAAACGATGTGATGAAATTTCTAAAGGCAACAGCAGAACAAATAGCAAAATAGAATGAGTGTACAAATACTAAATAGACCGAACCAACACATAATCCCTGCTTATGGTGGGGAAACTATTTTTACAGTAGCAGAAACAAGTTTTGCAAACTTTGCGCAAGACAACTTTAAGTTCTTGTTTGAGGTTAGGGTGTTTTTTACAGATGAAACAGGTGCTGTTCAAAACCAATACCACAGGTTTAGCGTAAAACCTCGTGTCACATCAGGGTGGTCAATAGCTAGTTTTGATATATCACAAGTGGTTCAGGACTACTGCACAACAGACACAGAGATATTTACAGGGGCAAATGCAGGTAGCTATGACGGAACAGCAGCNANNNCTTTTCCTACNACACGATTTTCNATACACACAGNAGATAANTTTAGCAGACAGCGTTCAAATATGNTAAAAGNANCAGTAGCAGTTTATGAATACTANACCGTTAANGGNGTGGANANCTTT
>FUFK010069530.1_pt1 | contig 10197 bp, 11 predicted proteins | sample 1021851 | NCBI WGS metagenome assembly FUFK01 (sample SAMEA51879418, study PRJEB19060) | metagenome
GTGCAGGTCTTGTTAATACTTGTACTATCTTTGCCATTATTTCTTTTTAACTCCTTTAATTTTTTTCTTATTTAAAGATGCATAAAATACTTGTTCACCACGTTTTGCACCATATTGTTTCTTCATAGATTTCATTATTTTTTTACCTTTTTTATTTAATGGCATTATCTTCTCCCATCCGGTTGTACATCTAATCTAAATGTTCCTAACTTCCATTCTTGACTTGTGCTTGTGTTTTCAATTTTTAGTGCAATAGCTCTAGCCCTAGCACGTGTATCAACTTTTTGAGTTGATGATGTAATATCAAATGGACCAAGTGATGAACTTGATGCTGTATCATTTGGAAAGTTTCTTAAATTTAATGTAACTCTAGTGGTTCCAGTTTGAGATATAAAGTCAGGTATGAATCTTCTTATCTTCATTAAGAACTCACCATCTCCTCTAAGATCTGCAAGACCTGTTGATTGTCCTGTAATACCTCTTCTTTGACTTATATCAAAATCTCCTGATGTAATATTTGCAGCTATTGCTGTAATCGTTCCATTTTTATTTTGATCTGTTCCTGTTTCATGTTCATAGTATGCTGTTCTTCCATCTGTGTTTCCAACAACATCAAAAGATGTATCTGTATCTGCATCATATTCTAATGCATGTGGTGTTCCGAATACAGCAGAGTCTTTCCACATTGTTCTTGCAAGAGTTCCTACTGTCCATACAGGTCTTTGTGGTGATGAATCAAAATAATTATATGCAACCATTTTATTTACAACTGATGATGTAGCTGATGGATAAAACCATATAACTTCACCAAATAGATTATTTAGTCCAGCCGATATCATCTGATTACCAGAATCAATATTTATATCATCGTAAACATGATCTTCTACTAAACATGGTAATGATTCTAACTTACCAGCATATCTAAAGAAACCATTCTCTGACATCCAGTATGCAGCACCATCAACTTCTACACATGCGTTTTGTCCTGTTAGTCCACAGTTAGTTCCCACTTGTGAAAAGGCAAAAGTAAATGGCTGACCAACAAAACGTTGTGTGAACAATGCTGTATCAGTCCAAACATAAATTGCATCACGACCTCTGATTGCTCCTCTGATCTGTGATCCGTCAGCCAGTCTTTGTGTACCAGCTGTATTNGTCGCTGTAGGTGTATAAGTATTTATATCTTCTTGATCCGAGAATCTAATAAACATATCATCTTGTGTTGATGTATCTCCAATAGTTGTTTCGGTACCAAAGAATACTAAGTGTCTATCCGGTGTAGATACAACCATGTGTCTTGATGCAGTTGGTGCACCTGTTATAATAGTTGCTCTTGTGTCTGTTGCGTTTGATAAACTAGAGTCCCAAGAAAACACAGCGCTATCGTGTATTAAACAAATAGCTTTGTCACCAAAATTATCTATTGACCACATTCCAGGTTCTAATACTAAGTCTCCTGATGCAGCCTCTCCCCATGCTACGAAGTCAGTTGTGTTTGTTACAGTTGCACCATTACTGTGTGCAGCTCTTGTTGTTCCTCTTACTGCTCTAGTTATTCCTGTTAAATTATTTCCAGAAACACCAGTATAAGATATTTCTTCTGTTCCTACTTTAATAAAACTTGTACCTGAACTTGGAAACTGTGAAGCATCAGCAACAGTAATAGAAGTGCCTGATCCTCCTGTTCCAAAAGCGTTATCTCCTAACGCACCATTTAAAGTTGTTGTAATTGCATTTGAAGCTTCTCCACCCCAAGATCCTAAACCCCAACCAAAACCTTTTTCTTGAACTGCAGATCCTACTGTATAATAATGTTGAACTCGTATACCACCTGATGTAGTTGCACCTGATCCTGTTTCGTTTGATGGCATTGTAATTGTAAGAGTTGTGGTTGTAGGAACAGATGTTACCATAAATTTTTTATTATCAAAATCTGATGAACTATAATTTGATCCTGTAATTGTAGTAAAATTATCTAATAAGATAATATCTTTAGGGTTTATGTTATGACCTGTTGAGAAAGTTATTGTAACAGTTGGTGATCCATTAGTCGTGCTAAATGCACTTGTAAGCGTAGTTGTAGATTTAATAGGATGTATGTCATAAAATACACCACCTGAATATGCGTATAATATTCTATTAGTACCAATTATAGCGTATCTTCTACCTAAACTATTAACATAATGATGTAATCCACGTCCAGCTCCTGTAAGTTCATTTTCATTGACGTTTCCTAATTGACTCCAACCCCCTATTTTTTCAGGAGTTCCATATCTAAATCTAACATTATCACAATCGGTCCACTGTCCTTCAGCTCCGGTTGGTGTGATTTGTTTGTTGATTCCAGGTGCAAAACCAATTTTTTGTAGCATAATATCTCACTATATATACTTTTTATTATTTTGGTAGCATTATATACTATTCTAAAAAAGAAAGTAAAGACAGCGCTTTTAACTATTTTTCTTAATCATCTTACCTATTTCAGGTAAATAGATATAGTTCAGCTTACTCTTGTCAAATAAATCTTTTAAATCATGCATTGTTTCAACTAAAACTTCTCCTGGTAAATTTAAACTTGTATTAATTACAATAGGAATTTTTGTTAATTTATTAAATGCTTTAATTAAATTATAATAGTGTAGATTGTTTTTCTTGCTTACTGTTTGTATTCTAGAGTCATTATTTTTAGACAGACCTGTTTTTAAAATACCTTTCTTTTTTATTTTAAATACATACATCATATAAGGCGACTCATCTATTGGCATATCAAACCATTCTTTAGCATGTTCTTTTAATATTGAACATGCGAATGGTCTAAACCATTCTCGTTTTTTAATTGCATTTATTTTATCATAAGCTTTTTTATGAATAGGATTCATCAACAACGATCTGTTTCCAAGCCCTCTTTGTCCTTGCTCACTTCTTGATTGAAAGATAGCTACAGGTTCATTCATCAAAACTTTAGCAACTTCATCTGGAGTTACATTAGATATCTTATGTTTTAAAAAAATATCTAAATTTAAATCTTGTGGTATACCTAGATATATTTTATCGTTTTTAAGTTTACCATTAAGAAAATAATTAGCAGCGCCTATACTTATTCCAAAGTCTCCATTAAATGGATCACAAAAAAGATTATTAAATTTATTTAATAACTTAGAGTTGTATAAAACATTTTGTGCACACCCTCCGGTAAAGTGTAAATTGCCTTTAAGATTCCATTGATGTATTAGTTTATCCATACTGTTCTCAAAATCATTTTGTATTTTTGCAGGTCTTTCGTCGTACAAACTCCACGCCATAGTTTTTCCACAATCTAATTCGTGATCAAAATGTTTTTTTGTAAAACATTCATAATGATAACCAATCTTATTTGATTCAGTTGTTATATGTTGTAAGTTTTTATTTAAAAAAAATAAACTTTCTCTTTCCCAACTGTCTCCATATTTAGCGCCACATCCATCACATACTAAAATATTTTTAATTTTTTTATTCCAAGTCATAGCACAATACGCATGAAACGCGTGATGAAAGCGATCTTCAGAATACATTATTTCTACGTTTTTAAGTTTTACATGTTTTTCAAACATATTTTTCCATATTGGAGTTGAGGGTAATGTTGGAGCTGCTAAAGATGTTATTAAAATTTTGTCTATTTTTAAATTTTCAATTATTTCAAACACTGGTTTTACAGGAAAAGTGCTATGTTTAAATCTATTGTATCTATCTAATTGNGTATGAAATACAATTTTATTATTTTTTACGTATGTCATACACCCATCATGAGATGTGTGAATCGCTAATATGTTCATTGTTTTTTAGAAAACCAATTTGGTAATCCTAAATGTGGACGTGTATCAAACATATTTTTCTTAGCACCTTTTGTTTTAACATTATTATAATGTAAAAAAACTTGTGCACATTCATTACCTTTAAATTTTTCTCGCCAGTGTTCTAAGTCTTGACCTCGATAAACTAACATGTCTCCAGGTTTTAAATCTACTTTTATACCTTTAGCATTACTTTGTGAGGTGATTCCTTTTTTTCCTCCTACATGTTCTGGTTTACCTACATTTTCATTAGGACTTAAATATATAGACCATTCATCCCCACCTAAAAACATCGTTGTAGATATCTCACAACTAAATCTATCTTTATGTCTTTCAAGAACATCACCTTTTTTATACATTCTTGCATATGTATATGCAGGATATAATTTTAATTCTGTTGCTTTTTCCATACCTGGTTGACACTTTAACATTAAAGTTTCCATAGCAATATCAGAGTAACATGCATAAGTATTAATTACTTGTCCATCAATCTCTGGTTCGTAGTATCCTAATAATTGATCAAAAGGAGAAATGTATCTTGCTTGCTTACAAGTATCATAAACTTGTTTTTTCATTAAAAAATAATTGTAAAGAAAATTAGCTAAGTCTTTATCGATTGCTTTTCTAATAATAGTATACTTATCTTTTTTAAAATTCATATTAAAAATAATTAAAATTTATAACTATTCTTCTTTTTTTATCTGTGCAAAGAGAACTAGCATGTGGCTCATGAGGATCAAAAAATACAACTCTATTTTCTTTTGGTTTTACTTTTTTATTTTTAAAATGTGTTTCTCCGTTGTTATCATTTATATAAAATAAACAACCTTTGTGTGGAAAGTCATAATCAACATGAGTTTCATGTTTTCTTTTCTTATCAATGTTTACATACATACCTGCTTTTATTCTTATAAGTGCTTTACAATCAATTTTTTTTAAAAATTTTTTCCATATTGGAAAGTGATTACTATTTTGAAAAGTTTCTTTACCATAAAACATGTGAGTAAAATAATAGTAATGTTTTGGATCATTCCAATCTGTAATACTAGCTTGATAATACCAAGGAAAAGTATCACTACAAAGAATTTCTTTTAGCTCATTAAAATATTCAGGATCTAAAAAATTATCAATAACTTTAAACATCTGAAACTATCTCCTTTGGAAAAGCTTGTATATTAAAATGTATAAATCTAAACGGGTGAAGTCCATAGTCTACTGAAAACTCATGTTCTAGATAACCAGGAAAAATTAAAAGAGTTCCTGCTTTTGGTCTAAAGTGAACTAGTTCTGTTGCATGACATATACCTATATTTGATTTCATTTTTAATTTAGTTGCTCTTGCCCCAGTCCTTGGATCATGAAATACAGGAAAAGATGTTTTTTCACTACATTTTAAAAAATAAAAACCTGATACGTGTTGATTCCAATGTATGTGAGCAGAGTGATGACCACCACCTTTTTTAGCAAATTCTTGCACCCACATTTCAGTATACATGTTAATGTAATGAGACATGTCAACACCTTGATAGTCTAAAAACTCCCAAGCTTTTTGACCAATATAATTTCTTAAATCTTTAAAATTAGTATCACGAGTAAGAGGAGTTGAGTGATAACTTATACCAAAGTCACCTGCTTTTTTAATGTGTTCTTTTTCTCTGTTTCTAGCTTCTTTTATATATTTATTACAAGCTTTATTTAAGTCGGTTATAAACTCAGGTTTGTATTCAACCCATATCGGTGTTTTAAAATAATCTACTTTTTCCATTCATCTTTCCTTTCATAAATATACATATTACTTTTTATTTTTTTAAAGTCAAATAATTTTATTGAAATGGATATCCTAAATTCCATACAACTAATGAATATCGAGTTCCACTTGTAACTGGTTTTACTCTATGCCAAACAAATGAAGGAAATAATACAATAGATCCTTTAGGTAATATTTCTTTTACCTGNACCACATGTTTTGATGTGTCTCTCATATAAGGATCNTAATCTCTATAATCAAATTCTAATTCTCCACCTTTATATTCCGAGCCATCAGTTAATTGACAAGTCATAGATATTTTTCTAATTTTGCCATGTTCACTAGGCTTATTTGGTTTATTATAAGGTCTATTCCAACTATCACAATGCCAATCATAATGTTGATTTAATTTATATTTTGTAAACTGACAGGCTTCAGAATGATCCCATTGAAAATTCCAACCTGCATTTTTATTTGCTATATGTACATACGGTTGTATTTCTTTATATATCCAAGGATCATTAAGCCATACAACATCAGAAGATCTTTTATGTTTTAAATTTCTTATTTCATCTTTACTTAATTTTCTATCCTCAAGACCACCTGTTCTAGCCATACGTTCTTCTTTTGATAAGCCATATTTAATTATGTCATCACAAATCTTAGGTGGAATTGCAGAGGTAAAATACCAATAATAATTAGATAAGTTCATACGTTATGGTTTGTACAAAATTTAAATTATCTTTTTGTTCGTTTATAATTGTGTGTGTATTTGTAGAAGGAAACATAACAAAGTGATTATTTTTTAATGGTATTATCCACGATTTGCCTTTTCTTTTATTATCATCATAAAAAATTTGAATTTTACAATCTTGAACATTAACTCCATACAGTAGTACAAAATCAGGAGAATTTTTTAAGTCCATAGGGTCAATAGCAGATAAATTAGTATTTTTTTCTAAAGGTTTATAGATATNTCCCCANGTATGTTTATTNANTANNTGTANTTNATGTTTAACATTAACATGTTCTATAATATATTTATTTAATTTATCCCAAGTTGTGGAAAATAAAAATTCACTATTTGTTAAATTAGAATATAAAATTTGATTGGATAAATAAGTTGTATCTATCTCCCAATGTTGGGGCATTTTAACTTCACCAAAATATAAAGCTTGCTCCGTTAATACTTTCTTCTGCATGTCTTTTTAGTATATATTAATTTATTATAATTTCAATACTACTTACGCAAGATGGTTCATTAAATCCCAAGTTTGATTATCTTCATTCCAACTATACGCCCACCAATGAGTGCCAGCATCAATTTGAGATTGTTGTTCTGCTGTAAACGCAGGTTCATCACCAATTGGTGAAGTCCATTTTTTATTAGGTATATCTTTTACCCATGAAGGTGCAGGTTGTGGTGGCCAAAAAACTTGATTTTCTGCATCCCAAGTAGATCCTATTGTTGCATAATTTCCTCTAAGCGGAGTGCCACCTTCTGCATGTTGATTGTTATGTGTGTTGTAAGAAGTTTGAATCCATAAATGTGCAGGCCAATTATTATGTTTTTCTAAATAAGCTTGACCAACAGATTCAGTTTCAACTCCTCCATCTAATAATTCTCTATCGTCTACAACCACGACAGTTAAAACTTCATTCTCTTCTGATATTTTTGCAAAGTGAGCCATATTATGCGATTTTATACCTTATAATTACAATACCTGAGCCGCCAGCATATTCAGCGCCGCCGCCTCCTCCAGTTTTTGTTTTTCCTGCTCTATCAGCAGCAGGGACTGGTGGAGAACCATTCCATCCGCCGCCTCCAGCTCCGCCATCTGCATTTGGCGCACCAGCAGGTGCAGATTGTCCACCGCCTGCAAACCATCTTCCTGGAGTTGGTCCCGGTGTTCCGACACATGTGCTTGGATTAATACCCGTAGCTGCTCCATCACCACCATCGCCTCCTAATGAACTTGGCCCTGGTTGATTACCAGCTGATTGAGGAGAATTAGTTGCTCCTCCGCCACCGCCCATTCCATTACAAGGTCTTCCGTTGGCACCACTTTGTCCTTGAGGTGGTGTAGTTGGAGGTGTGTTTCCACTTCCTGCAGGACCACTTTGAGGTCCTCCTCCGCCACCTGATCCCCCGTTTAATCCTGATGGATTACCAGGTTGTGGTGAGTTTTGGCCCCCGCCTCCACCACCAGCTGTAGATGTAACTGATGAAAAAACTGAATTGTTACCATTAGGTCCTTGTCCCGGTTGATTTGGTGTAGCACCTCCTCCGCCAGCACCCACAGTTATTGGATAACCTTGTGCACAAACTGTAACAGAAGTACCACCTGGATTACCATTTAATGGACTTGCAGTGTAAGGATCACAAGAATTTTTAAATTCTCTAAATCCGCCCGCTCCGCCGCCCCCGGCTCGGCCTCCGCCGCCCCCTCCCGCGACAACTATATATGAAACTACATTTTCCGCTGCACAAGCTGCAACTTTNGATACACAAAAAGTTCCTGGACTTGTAAATGTATGAATTTTATAATCACCACAAGTAGAAGTTGTACCACCTGTAGCACAAATAAAAGCAGCTCCACCGCCACCAGCTCCAAATCCTAAAACTTGATAACCAAACGATTTAGCTTTTCTCTGTTGAATATTTCTTGTGTTCTTACCGGTAGTAAGTTTATTTTTTAAATCTCTCATGTTCTACTTCCTTATGCGTCGTTAGCCGCATCCGTAGTAAAGAATATTCTAACTCCGATAACTCTAGCATCAGCAGTAAAAGTATCTCCACCAGCGTTTGCATCTCTAAATAATTGAAAATAAGTTATCTCACCGGCTGCAGGAGATCCTGCTATAGTGACAGCACCACTCTCTGAAGAAATTTGTTGATCTTCAACTGTTCCTATTCCTGCATCTGTAACATTTACTGCAGTTCCATAAGCCACGTCAATTGTATCATTATCTGCACACGCAACTCCTTGTAATCCAAAAATACAATCTCCAGTATTAGTGCTTCCAGGTGACCAGTACACTTGATAAGTTATTGTTCCTTCATTCCAAGATTTAGGAAATGCTACTGAAAATTGAGCAAACTCATCTGTGTCTTTATCAAAATCTAAAACTTTTAAATCTGGTCTTGTTGCAGTTGTTTCAACTTGTTGTGCATCTGCACCATTAGTAGTTGCCCCGTACATAGCTGAAGCAGGGACCCACATAGTTTCTTTACCTGCAATTTTAATAGCACCTGTATTGTCACCAGCATCTACTGCTTTAGCAACACCTGTACCATTTGGTGCAATAGTTATATCTCCATTAGCGGCATCAGTTATTGTAACTGTTCCTGAATCTGTTCCAGAGTTTGTGCTTAAAACTAAGTCTGCTGCTCCACCAGTTGTAACTGTTAAAGTTCCAGCACCATTAGAAGTTAATACAGCAGCTGCTCCAGAGTCTCCAACTTTTACAGTATCACCTGCAAGAACTACATCTCCAGTTCCTTTTGGTGTAATGTTAATATCAATATTTGAATCATCACCTGTAGATGAAATAGTTGGACCCGCACCTGTTGCAGCATTTGCAACTGTAAATTCATTTACAGCAGAGCTAGTAGCTGTAAGTAAAGCTAATTCATTTCCATTAGTATCTAAAATAGAAGTACCAATTTTTGGTGCAGTTAAAGTTTTGTTTGTTAAAGTTTGTGTACCAGTGGTTGTTACATCTCCAGCTGGTAAAGTATCTATATCTGGATTAGTTCCATCATTTGCAGTAGCAAATACAAGAGCATCACCTTTGTCTCCCGCTGCAAAAGTAAAAGAATCACCACTTCCTGATNCATATTTAAATTGTACTGTGTATGAACCTGATGTTGAATTTCTTAAAAAATAAAATGTTTGAACNTCTAAAGGTATTGTTACAATCTGATTTCCAGTAATAGTTCCTGTAAACTCAATCATTCTGTGAGATAAAGTTGCACCAGTTGATCCATCAGAAACTGATAAAGTTGTAGTTTGTGCACCACCAGCTATTGATTGTGTTGTATATCCACCAGAAATTTGTTCAATAATTTGTAAATTAGTATTAGTTTTTGTTCCCCATGTACCGGCGTTTTCACCAGTTGCTTGAAGTTCTACCCCTAAAGGTGTGTATGTTGATGCCATAATTTTTATCTCCTATTACGCTGCTACGTCTGTATACGATGTATTAGAACCTGTGTCAATAGCCTGATANGCTTGAATTCCAAAGCCAGTTGCAGTTCCAAATCCAGCCACAGANGCAGTCGCAGAAACTCCTGTTAAACCCATTACATCTGCTGGTGTTAATGTTCCAACACTAGCAGTTGCTGATACTCCTGTCAATCCCATTACATCTGCAGGACTAATTGAACCAATGGAAGTTGTTGCAGAAACTCCAGTTACTCCCATAATATCTGCAGGAGATATAGATCCTACAGAAGCTGTTGTTGATTGACCAGTTAGGCCCATTACATCAGCAGGAGAAATTGATCCAACACTCGTGGTTGCAGATTGACCTGTTAACGCTGTAGTTATGTCTCCTATAATTGTTGGTGATCCAACACTTATTGTAGAAGACACTCCTGTTAATCCCATTACATCA
>FUFK010042812.1_pt1 | contig 10196 bp, 10 predicted proteins | sample 1021851 | NCBI WGS metagenome assembly FUFK01 (sample SAMEA51879418, study PRJEB19060) | metagenome
TGTACAGGAGACACCACGGTTTGAAAAGGATAATTATAATTTAAATTATGGAATCAGTATGCAGTTCAATATTCCACTTGGTAAAGGTCAGGATTTATGCCAAAGGGCAGCAAAGGTTAATATCAAGGCACAGGAATTATTGATAGAAAAAACCAAAATGGAGATGGCCTTGTATAGGCTCAAAATATGTGGGGAACAGGCAAAGCTTGGTGTTCAATTCGTTGGTGATTATGCCGTTAGTTGTGAAGGGATAAAGGTTACAATCCCACCTAATCAAGTAATACCTCACACCCACAAGATAGAAAAAGAAAAGTAGATAGGAAAACAAAGAAAACCTACCTACTGTGAAGTGTGTGTGAGGAGTCGGTTTATGACCACCACTTTTATATTAACCATCGCAAAAAAATAAGACAAGCCACGGGCTGTGGTAAGACTTGTCTAAGGTAGTAAAAGGTGGTATTTCAAATCTGAACGACCTTGCCTATTGAGTGTTTGCTGTGAGCATTAAGAGAGTGTCTAGAACCTCTCAAGGAGTCAAATCCTTTTACTGATATTATTTTACATCTTTTTTCTTCTTTGTAAGTTTTTTTACGAGATTCTTAACTAATGGTTTGATGATATTAAGTAAAAGTGGAGAACTGGCAGCGACCAAGCCAATAACAGCAGTAGATACAATGCTAGAAACTTCTGGAATGTACTGATCCTTAAACGGGACATCCTCATAAAGTGTTATACATTCAACCCCATCATCCCCTCTTTTATGGCTAATGACACGTTCCAAGCGTTTTTCGTTACGAAAATCTCCAACTCGCTGGTTTGATTTACCAGGACAGGGAGGCAAAATATTATCCTCCTTTTTCTTTTTTATTGGTGGTACTTCAGTTGCTTGTGATTTTGGTAATGGTGGTGAATCTATGGAGGGCAGGCTTTCTTCCACTATTATCAACTGATCTGGCTGATAGTTCAGGGGAACAAAAGTTGGATAAGGGCAGCTTGTACTTGTACCGCTTGGATCATCAAATATAAGATTAAAATTACCTGTATTTTTTGTATCCCTATGAGTGGAGGTGCAACCAAAAGTCGGTACTTGTGGAAATGATGGTTGTATTGTTATCTGTGGATCATTTATTACAGGAATGGATATATCAGGAATATATATTTCTTGTATTTCAATCGTAGGCATCTCTTTTTTTTAGAACTTCTACTTGTGAAAAACATTTTGGACAAGATAAATTAGTCATTACCGAAAACTCAGGATAAGTTGGCATTGACTCATCAATATCTATATCTCCACTTGGTATTAACTCAAAATTACACCAATAACAATTCATAAACCAATTTTCTTTGATGGGATTGGTAATGATGGCCCTGTCAGGTCTGGAAGGTTATTATCTAACATCTTGGGCATCAGATTTTGTACGTTACCAAGCACTTCATTTATTAATTTGTTCTTAAATTGCTCAGAGGTCACATATTTGAATGTAAAAAACCCACCGCCCAGTATTCCCAGAACTAGGACAGTGGATAAAATAGAGAGATAGTTACAGATTTTTTGAAACATGGTAAAAGAAGCAATCCTCCGTGCAATCAGTCATACATTAATTATATCAATGCTGCTAATTATTCCAACAATCGCTCCAATGTACCTAATTATGTCTTATATAACTAAGACCACGGCACTCCAGAAGTCTTAGTTGGAGTTTTTGATTCTGTTATCTGTNNNGCAATACNTGTTTCAATAGCTGTTACTTCATCAGAACCNAGNGCAGCTTTAGCCCATGCNATAGCATNATCTTTTGTTATATCTGCATAAGCAGTAAATGATCCAGAATCAGCTTCTGCAAGCCCTATAGAACCATAAGCAGAACCGCTATGCACTACAGCAGAATCACCACTGCCTACAGTTTCAGAGTCACTTGCTGTCCAGTGAACAGTAGTAACAACATCAGATAAAGAACCTACAGTTTTTGTTGCATCTAAAGCAGCAACATCCCAAGTGACAGCCATGATAATTAGATTTTAGTTTTATTTTACTTTGATTCTACCGTCTGAACAACATCACTAAGTTTTTCAAGCTGTTTTAATGCTCCCTGATCTTCCATTATTGGTTGTGTTAATTTTTGTGCCTCTGCTTGTTTTTCCTGTATTTCTTTTTGTAGCATCTGTAATTTTGCAATATTTAAATCAAGACGAGTTTTTGTCTCTTCATATAGTTCTTGTGGAGTTGGCATAAAATTAATTTAAGTTATCCAATATTACTAAGCTGCTTCTAATGCTGCAACTTTGGTTTCCAACACCTCTATTTTTGCAACAGCTTCCTGTAATGCAGCAGTAAGTAAAGGTACAAGTTTACTTTGATCTATTCCTTGATAAATTGGATCGTTTAAAGTTCCTTCTTTATAATCCCCTGCATCTATCATTGCTTGAGTTACAACTTCATCTTTTGTTCCTGTAATAGCCTCTGGTACTGCTGTTACTTCATGTGCTAAAAATCCATCTACTGTTGTTTCTGCATCAGCAATAAAATTAAATCTTGATGGTTTTAATGTTTTTAATCTTGTTATACCATCAGATATAGCAACTACGTTTTCTTTTAGACGATAATCTGAAGAAGTATTAAATGATGTTGCTGAACCGCTAGTAGATATTGATCCAACAGTACCATTTGGATTAGAAAAAATAGCTAGATTTGAAGCGCCTGTAGTACTAGATCCTAAATGGAATATCATTCTATCCTGAGAATTAGGTCGAAAAGATGCATGAGTAGTAGTTTCACCTGTAACTCCAAAAAGAATATTTCCACCCGACCCTATACGCATCTTTTCACTTGGGTATGCACCTTGAGAGGTTGCTGTAGCAAACATAAGATTTCCTATATCTCCACCAGCATTATTAGCACTTATAGTTGCAATTTCATCTACTCCACATTCAAACTCCATGACTGCGGTAGTTCCAGCCGATCCACCAGCGTTTGTAATCCTAAAAAGTTTTTTCTCATCAGCATTACTAGTTCCAGAAACGTGAAGTGGTAAATCTGGGCTTGTTGTGCCAATACCTACGTTTCCAGCATTAGTAATACGCATACGTTCTGATGAAGCACTGTTACCATCTAGTGTTGTTAAAAACTCTATACGCCCTGGCATATCATTACTNCCNGGTGTTCCATCAACAGCTNCCCTTATTTGTGCAGCAGGTGTNGCTAAATCNNTTCCATCATCNCCATGAAANTTNAGNANACCTATNACATCATNACTCTTGAAGTATTGANCCATTTCTNGTTTTACCAATAGTAAGGAAAGCAGCACCATTATTATTTGATGTTCTTACCAAAGATAATAGAGAGGTATTATCTTGTTCTATTTGTAGTTTTGACTCACCTTGTACANTTCTAGATGCAGTAGTTCCTAAAAGCAACCTTCCCGAACTGTCGAGACGCATGCGTTCTGTAGAACCACCACTCCAAAAAACTAATGCGTCATCTGAACCATAATGCCATACTGCTGCATGATTATTACTAGAGCTATCTTGGAAAATTATTCCGTTATTATTAGAATCACTATCTTTAATTAGAGAAAGAAGTCCACCATTCCCTTTTATAGATACAACAGCAGAAGGACTTTGTGTAGAAATACCAATTCTATCAGCACTAGCATCTAAATAAAACAAATCTGCGTCTGTATCGCCTTTAATCCGAAAATCTACATCTGCACTAGTTTGGTTAAATGTTGTTATACTTCCAAGCCTCATTCTTTCAACACCACCAGTAGCTATATTAAAAGTATCAGCAGCAGAACTAAATATTCCTGTGTTTAAATCATCCCTAAAAGCTAAGCCTGGTGTACTTGCAGACCCATCTTCAAGGGTTAACGTACCATCAAGCTGTAAAAGTTCTACCCAATCATTGTTTGCTGAGTTTCTTATTTTAAGAACACCGTTGGTTGTGTCAGCCCACCACATATAAGCTGCTGTGGTGCTAGGAGCAGAAGAACTACTGTTATTTGTAAGTATTGCTTGCAGTACATTATTAATATCAGCCCTGACATTAGCTCCAGTGGAGTTATCTATTACATAATCGTGAGTAGCCATTACCTAATCCAATTTTTTATCTAAGTATATCCTAATCTAAAACTAACTACCACGCCCAAATCCTACGGCAGTATAACTAAATGTTTTATCCTGTACAGCGTTACCTGCATTTAAGAATTTTATATTAAAACCACTACCTGTGATATTTGTAATTTCAAATCTATCTGTACCACCTAAATCATTAGCAGTAATTCCAATACTTGGTAACTGTGTGCCTGCCCCGACACTTGTACCTGCCTGCCCTGTGAAGAATGTCTGATCAAATGTAATATCAAGACCAGATGATGATGTACCCGAAGAGATATTTGATCTTTGCTCTGTTCTTCTATCAAGTTCGGCTGTATATCCAAGCTGATCTATTTCTATGGATTGTGCAGGGTCATCTGAATCCATTTCACATCTGAATTTAAAGCCACGGCCTACATAAGTGCCATTTACAAAAGGATTAAATCTTGAAAAGTTTGCCCCATAGGTGCATGAAGTTCCACTTGATATGGTTGCACTTGTGGCAGATGTAACGGTAAAAGTATTTGCACTAGGAACTGATATTATTTCATAGTTGCCATCTGTGGCAGAACCAGCAGTGAAATCTATAACAACAAAATCACCGACAGAATAACCATGAGAGGTCTTGGTTATGGTAATCGTAGTGCCACTTTGTTCGTAGGTGGCTGAAACTGATAAATCGGGGTCTAAATCTGTGGTCGCCACGAGCAGAGAAGCACCTACATTGAATGCGGTGGCTGCATCGAAATCTGTCCAAGTATCGATATTACCTGTTCTTCTGTCAATCAGGTCATTAGGATAAAAACCCTGCGTCACAAAATGTCTGCGTAATCTCAAGGAATATTTTGCACCTAAATCCAAAGTATTTGCAAATTCATAAGAACCACCTGTTATATCAACAGCACCGATAAAATCAAAATCAGCAATACTGTCAAAATCTGGTTCATCATCCAGTGTTACAAGTGAACCAAGAACAAGTCCATTTACATCATCTGAGAAAAAACAATCAACTTTCGCCCCAGCAAAGGGTGGTGAATCTGTATCTTCTCTATCTGCTAATATAAGTAATTTAGGTAAAGGGTCAGGACTAGTAACTAGAACTGATGTTTCACCTTCACTAAGCCTGCCACCATCATCTCTGAATTTTAAAATATATTCGCCCTCAACAATATTTGGAACAATCGTTTCATTGATAGATCCAGGCAAAGCAGGGATCACATCAACGGCATTTGTAAAAGTACCAGTGCCATCAGTGAGGTTTGACGATCTGACTACCACGTTGCCTCCATGCACCACATCAACATCTGTAGATTTATCAAAACGTAATCTCACAAATTGATCTGATATCGGTTCTATGCGTAAGTTCTGAACATCTGCTGGCCTTGCGGTTTTACCAACTGTTGTAAATGATGTTGTTGTAGGTGTGATGCTTGGTTTTCCCAATGCGTTATAACTGAACACTCTGATTTCATAAGTACCATTTTTTGTTTCAAAAATTGTAAAGTCTGGCCTTGTGATTCTTTCTGATATGAAGTTTTCATTCTGGAATCTATATTGCACCATATATTCCGTCACACCAGCTACAGGCTGCCATTGAATAAACAGTTTTGATACAGCACGATTATTCAGTACAACAATCTGTTCTGCCCCCTGCAAGTTACTTGGAGATGGTTTCAGTTCTGTCAGTGTTGTAATTGTTCTTGTGGCAAGTGCAGTACCATCTTCAACATTTGCATATTTAGATGAATTATGAGCAACGGCTGTGATTTGATATGCAAGCTGATCAACTTCTGTAACACCAATCACTCTGAAGGTTTGAAGCTGAACTGTTGTATTTTCTATCACCCAGACACTGTTTGATGGTGGTGTGGATGAAAAGGCAGAATCAACGGTTATTGTTGTACCTGATATTGTAGAAATCGTTTTTGTTTCAAGTGTGCCATCTGCAAGTATTACTGATAATGTTGCAGAACCTGTTGTTGCCAAATCAGTATTATTTTCATCATCAACTACTATCTGTGTTGTAGATACTCCTGTTTTTATACGACCACCTCTTCTAACCCCTGCCCTTAATGGATCAGCAATATTTATCACTGCCCCAGGTCTTACCAAAGTGCCTGATTCAAGAGTAGTGGTGAAGTTTACAATTTCAGCCTCATTGGATTGTGTGTAAAGAAACCATTTCCCAAGACGAGAAGCCTGACCTCTTGATGTTGTGGCAAAACCTCTGAGGTTTTTTGTAACCACCCCATATTTTGTCTGTAATGCGGTATCTTCTACAGTTTCATATTCAATCTGTTGGGTTTCATTATCAAAATATGCAACATTAACAACAGTTATTTTTGAATTTTTTGCTGAGTTGCTATATGAGAATCCCTGTTCTGTTATGTTTGACAGGTTAAATAAATAACTTGGATCTGTCGGTCTGTCCTGTGTAATTGATATTGTGCCTGCCGAATAAAAAGGCATGACACGCATCACAGAACATAAATCATTGATCAAATCATAGGCCTGTTTTTGGTTTTGAATAACAACATTACAAGAAAACCGTGGTTCTGTGCTGCCAGTACCTGACCCATCATCAACCTGTTCTGCACAGTAAACAGAAGCTGAGTAAAAACTGAAAACATCTAGTTGTGTCGTATCTATCTGATCACCAAAACCTTTTGATGTTGTTAACAAGTCGTAAAGAATCCATGCTGGGTCATTTGTCCATTCCTTATCTGTTTTAAACGTACCGTTGAAAGTACCTGAGTATGAGATTGAACCATCAGATTGAACTGTTCCATTATGTGGAATTTTTATCTTTGTTCCACGAACTTTATACATCCGTTTTGGAATGGATGGAAAGGTCTGAGCATCAAACCTTAGTGCAACATGAGCCGAGTTTGCATATGCTCTTTGTTCATTGATTATCTCTGTAAAAGATGACCAAATTGATGAGTTTTGTAAGGTTGATTCTGTGCTGTCATCCGTTGTTCTGTTTACTCTGATTGTTACAGGAAAAGAAGTACCAGATGCAAAGTTGATTTTATAATCCCTGAAATATGTGCTTGCAGTTCTTCCTTTTACAGTGTCTGTTATGACAGTTGTTGTAGTTCCATCATTTTCAATGGTTTGAATATTTATGGCAACCTCCGCACCATTTATATCGCCATCATCTTCAAACTTTTGCAGGGAAGGAAAGCCAAGGGTTACTCTGACGGCATTTACAGAAGTATTTGTTATGGATCTTGATACAGGGCTTGCCTTTGTAACAGCAACACCGACAGCATTTTCTGTTTCTATTTCAGAAATGCCCTGTATTGCAGTTTGATCTGAAGTACCGAATCTAGGTTCAAAAGAAACATTCTGAAAATTGAAATCAGTGTCTGCTGGACTTGTATTACTTGCTGAAGATTGTAAAACCTGAGTGCCGTTTAAAAATACATCTTTTAAAGCTGCATTATTATAGGCAGTTGTTCCCCTCGTAAGGCCAGCAGCACTTGGAAAACCTTCGATCTCACCTTCTCCAAGCAATTCAACTAATGTCTGAAATTGTTTTGAGGCAAGAACATCCTCGGGAAGATTTGGGTCAGTAACACCCACAATATTTTCAATGAAACTTTGACCAAGTAAAAAAGGCATTATGTTGTCCCCTCCACCTGTACCGTATCAACACCAGAACTGATAACAACTGAACCTGTAAACACTTCTCCATATATTATGGCTACGCTGACACCACTGACACTAACGTTCTGGATGCCCGAAAACGAGTAAGAGTTTGCCATTTGTGGGTCAGTATCTCCCACAGGACTTGGCCCTTCTACAACCGCAGGGGTTGGGGCTAATAAAGAAGTAATCCCACCTATTGCCAGATCCGTGACAACAGCCGTTGCGATACTACCAACCACTGGGATGGCAGAAACGGCAGTGGCAGCAGCAACCGCAGCACCAGCAACTGTTGTGGCAGCACCAACCGCAGCAGAGGCAACCGCAGCACCAGTACTGAATATAGCCCCAACAACAGGTGCAAGAAATCCTGATCCTGTTGCGATGGGTATAATCTGAATATCGCCTTTTCCACTCATAGATAAAAAATCAAGAGAAACATCCATGTTGTTCATTTTTACTTTGTAATATTGCTGACTCATATGTGCCTCTACTTCTGGAAAATTACACATCAAAAAACGAATCGCCTCTGCTGGACTTGATACTGCTGCCTCAAAATATGATGAACCAAGAAATTTTCTTAATCTTCCATATACTTTTATTGTTTTAAGCTGCATATCTGTAAACCTTTTTGGTGGCTTGTATATATTTTAAATCATATATCTCTCTACAACTTAGTTGTTTTATATTATGGTGAAATATTGTCTGATCTCCAATATATAAAGCTACATGATTAAGTTTGTCATAAATTCCTTCCATCAATAAAATATCATTTATTTGAATATCATTATCTACTTTTTTAAAACCAGATTCAGTTAATACTTTTTCAAAATAGGGATTATTTGCAAACTCTTTCAAGTTTTTAGGTCTTGGCCAAAATTTTAATTTTATTTGTTTTTTTTCTAAAAAATAATCTGTAATTAAACTCCAACAATCGTGTTTTCCCCAAATCCATGTTCTACCGATCAGTGATGGTGCTTTCCATCCGCTTGGTTCAAAAGAACACCATTCTTTCATTCTCACGCTATAGATATGAGAAGGCAAATCTAAATACTCACAACTTGCTTTATCATTATCAGAAGGTTGTGGTGGTTCATAAGGGTGGGAATGTACAATACCAATAATTTCTCCTGTATCTTCACATTCTGCCCAATCGTCAGGGTCAATAATAAAATATTCAAACCCAGATTCTGCAATATTTTTACAAGGCCAATATGTCTCTTTTCCTTTTATAACTGCAAGCAATCCACAAGATTCCTTTGGCATACATTCTTCAGCGTGTTTTGCAGCATCAGTTTTCCAAGTCATGCGTTTACAAAAGTACCTACACCTGGAAAATCTTTTCTTGTGACCTGACGTTTTGGCGCACGAACTCCCTGCAAATCCAAAGCAGAAACCAGTTCAAACTGTACAATCTCTCTATTTTCTACAATTTTTCTATTTATGAAATATATTTCCTGTGGCAGTTCTGCCGTGCTGTCTGGTGTGCCGAAAGGGTTTTGATTTGATGGGAAGTTTGCAGCATCTAAAAACTGGCTGAGAGTGCGTATGCGTACAAACTTTGCTCCCTGTAAATCATTGAATGGTGTTGTGGCATTTACTGTTGCCATCAATGCTGTAATAGTTCCAAGTACATTTGAAACTGTTATTGTCGGTCTTGGAAGCGATCCACGGCCAGAATATTCAAACCCTTCAGCTTGGATTGGAAATTTATCATAAGTATTACCCTGCCATATTATTGAGGCATTACTGTTCATACCAACCCCAGAATGAAACCTCGTCACATCTGTAGAACCATGTAATGCAGAAACCAAAGTCAATGTATAGAGTTCGATGACAGATTTGTTTGTCAGGGCCTGTAGTTCTGCTGTAGGTAATCCCATTACGGTTCAAATACCTCCCTAAAAGTGCAGTTTAGTATTGCTCTGTTGTTATATGGTATGGTCTTTGTCCATGATTGACAGACAAATTTTCCAGCCCCTGATAATGTGACCGATACATTACCACTGTTTGTTGCGGAGGAAGCTGCCGTTACTGTGAAGGTATTGTCATCAGCAGTTGTTGCGATTGCAAAATCACCATCGGTTGCAGAACCAGAAGTGTAGTCAATGGTCACAACATCACCGATAGCAAGACCATGATTGCTGATGGTTATGGTGACAGTAGTTCCGCTTTGGCTATATGTACCTGTTTTTGTGAAGCCCTCGCCTGGAGGTGTAAAAGTAAAACTTGCCTGATCATTCACACGACTACGCAAAAAGCCTTCTATGACATCAGATTGTGTTTCTGAAACATTGAAAGTAAGATCATATACTTTTGGATCTTGTGTTAGAGGCAAGCCAAACAACGCTCTGAACTCATACCCATCACCGAGTCTTGTTGACCTGATTCTCGGTGCGCTTGTTTTTCTCATCCCATAAGTGGGCTGAATAGAAGGAAAAGTTGCCATTTAT
>FUFK010051509.1_pt1 | contig 10196 bp, 7 predicted proteins | sample 1021851 | NCBI WGS metagenome assembly FUFK01 (sample SAMEA51879418, study PRJEB19060) | metagenome
ATTGATGACAGAAAAGAAGATGTTCCAAGCCTNTGGGTNGGGACATCTAATGGCGCAGCTCTTTCAACAGACTTGCAAGGCTCTAGCTGGACCATATTTCAAACAGAATATGATTCAGCTGAATTTTATGCCTATCCAAATCCATTTTCGCCTTTAAACCATAATCAAATGGGAGATGAGGGTTATGTGCGTTTCCATACTGGGACTATCATTAATTCTCAGGTTGAATTAGATATTTTTAACTTTGCAATGGAAAAAGTATTCCAAACTAACTTCGATCTTAATGCCTATGATGGTGCCTTAAAATGGAATGGGCGGGATATGAATGGNATTCTNGTGGATAATGGTGTTTATTTTATTAGAATGAAATACGCTCCCTCAGTAAATAGGAGTCCTCAGTATTTCTGGGATAAGCTGATTGTTGTTAAATAATGAAGAAGATCTTTATCTATAAAATAATGGTTATCTCGATTGCGTTTTCACAAGAATGGGGGGGGCAATCAGGAAGTTTTTTAAGAATGGGTATGACAGCCAGATCTATTGGGATGGGTGGAGGTTTTACCGCTGAATTAGACCAAAATTTCCCAGTGTTCCATAACCCGGCATGGTCTGCATTTTTAAAAAGAAAACACTTTGGAAGTTCTTATACAAACTTGACGCTTGACAGAAGATTAGCAGCAACTAGTTTTGCAATGTCACTACCTCCAACCGCTGGTCTGGGTGTTGCTTGGGTATTTGGTGGAGTAAGTNATATACAGGGTAGATATAGTACAGGCATGAAATCATCAAAAATGCAAACCGGTGAAAATGCTTTACTGATAACTTTTGCTCAACGCTTTCTACCTTGGTTATCGATAGGTGCTAATTTTAAAATTTTAAGATATGATCTACCAATTACTGAGTCAGATCAGGTATCAGGTTCAGGCATTGGATTTGATATAGGAATAATTGTAAAGACCGGCTCTAACAGTACTTTTGGAATTATGGTTCAAGATTTGAGTTCTAATTACCAGTGGGATACAAACGAATTGTATACTCAAGGGGGGCCCTATAAGGAAGATTTTCCAACAATTTATCGAGCCGGGTCAAAATACAATAAAAACTCCCTCCTATTTGTGTGGGATGTTGGAATTATTTCAGACCATAATACATATTCTGGAGTGCTCCCAAGGGTGGGAATTGAATATGGTTTCCTTGATCAATACTTTTTCAGGGGAGGATATGGAAACGGTAGAATGGCTTTTGGTATTGGATATGAATACGCACTTTTTAAATCACGTGATTCAAATATTGATTATGCTTTTTCTTTAGACTGGGCTTCGCAATCAGCACATACAATTTCTTATGCGTTTAACTTTTAGTTTTTTTTTACTGGTTTTAACTCAGCTTCATGGTATGGGGACTCAGATGCTTAGCATTCCATCATCTGCGGATGAATTAAGCATTGGGAGTCACCCCACTCTTGAAGGATTATTGCCTCTAAATCCTGCGCTATACAGAGCGAATGAAAGGCATCCATACCTCTATTTAAATAGAGGAAACTGGTTTGGAGATGTAGCTCTATCGCACATTGGATACAATAAGGCAGGATTAGATAAGGTCATTCACATGGGAATGAGATACTCAGGCCTGTCTGATCTTGAATTTAGAGAGGATAGACCTCAAGATGATCCATTTGCAAATTTTAGTTCTTACGGACTGATTTTAGATGCGGGCATTGCTTTTCAGCGGTTTAATCGTAGCTATGGGATTTCATTATCTTATGTNCAGTTTGGGTTGTATACNNAAGAGTCTAAAGGGGTAAGTGTTGACATTGGATATTCCATTAAAATGAAAAGTGGTTACTCAGTAGGCTTTGTAGCCAAAAACTTTGGAATAATGACAAAATTAGAGAATGACTCCCCCAGTTTACCTAAGAGGTTTAGTTCAGGAATTTCAAAAGACTTTCAATTCAAAAGTTTTAGGAACAGTGCCTTTGGTTCTGTTGAATGGAATTCCATTATTTCAGGTTCTAAGGTTTATCTAGGAAATCGTTTTAGCTGGAATCGTTTAAACATGCTTGCAGGTTACTCTATATCAAAGCAAGTTATAGAGTCTTCAATTGGNATAGGAATCAATATGAATCGCTATCAGATTACCTATGGTACAAGATTTGGAACACAAAATATTGGGTTTCCAAAGTTGCTTACAATTAAGGTTTTAATGCCATGAAGAAGTTTGATCTCAGAACGCCAATTATTTACGTACTTACCTTTATCATCCTCATTTTACTTATCGTAATGAAAAAAATGGATGATGAAAAAAAGGAAAAGGTGCTCGAAGAAAAAATGGTAGTGGTTGAAAAAAAGAGAAAAGAAAAAGAAGAGCTAGATGTAACATTTCCTCAGAAACCAGAGCCAGGTATAAAAGGTATCATAGGGCTTGTGATAGATGATTTTGGATATAGGAATGATGAGATTTCAGATGGTTTCTTAGAGCTAGATGCTCGTTTAACCTATGCAGTCATTCCAGGTCATAGGCATAGTACATCATTTGGACAAAAAGCTGTTGAGTCAGGNTATGAGGTTATTGTACACATGCCNATGGAAAATACAGGAAAGACTTATGGTGAAGAAGAATTTGTTTTAATGACGGCAATGGATAGTGAAACCATTCAGAGAAGAATCAATAATGCAATAAAGGACATCCCGACTGCAATTGGCATGAACAATCACCAAGGATCTAAAGCATCTGCTGATCAGCATGTTATGTCAAACGTAGCAAAAGTTATGAAAGACAGGGAAATGTTTTTCATTGACAGTAGGACAACGGTTGAGACAATTGGCGAGACTACGATGGAAGTTTTTGGAGTTCCAACTGCGCGGCGGAATATTTTTTTAGATAATGAAGATGACGAAGAAAAAATTGAAAAACAGCTCATGAAACTAGTAAAACGATCTGAAAAAGATGGATCTGCAATTGGCATTGGGCACGTAAAGCCAAAAACATTAAACGTTCTTAGTGACCAAATACCAAGACTTAAAAAAATGGGATACAAGTTTGAGTTTGTATCAAATATGCTCCACTGACCATGCCGATATCATGTAGAGTGACAAGAGGAGATTTTACTGAAAGTATACATGTTGCTTTTGCAGTTATTGTTGACAGCGAAGGTCAGATAATATATAGCACTGGTGACCCTCACTATTTAACCTGTATTAGATCTTCATTAAAGCCTTTTCAGGCTGCTGCATCAGTAAAAATAGGTGCTGTAGATGCAGCTGGATTTGATGAAAAAGAGCTGGCGTTAATGTGCGCCTCGCACAAGGGAGAAAAAATTCACGTTGATATAGCGTTATCCATGATCGATAAGCTAGGATTAAAAATTGATGATTTTGAATGTGGATCCCATTATCCCTCTGATACCGATAGCAGGCATAAAATGATAAGGGAAAATGAATTAGCTACGGCTTTACATAATAATTGTAGTGGTAAGCATGCCGGAATGCTTGCTCTTGCAAAGCATCTAGGAGCTGAAACTAAAGGTTATATTAATGAACAACATCCTGTTCAAAGGATAATCCTGAACTATGTAGCTAAACTAAGTGGTGAATCGGACATCTCTACAGAGACAGATGGATGCTCCGCACCAACTCCGTTTATGACCCTAAAGACGATTGCTGAACTATTTCAATCCTTAGCCTCTTGCAAAAAGCCAGAGTTAAAAAGAGTATACGATGCAATGGTAGCCTATCCTGAGTTGGTAGGTGGCACTAATCATTTTGATTCCATGTTCATAAGTGCATTAGATGGTAGAGGAGTTACTAAAGTTGGAGGTGAATCTGTACGAGGGATTTCGTTAAATACTGAGAAATATGGTCCAATCGGGGCTTCGATTAAAATTTTGGATGGTAGTTTTCGAGCAATGCCTCTAGCTGTCATGAGATTATTGGAACATCTGGAATTATTATCAGAGGATGAAAAAAATAAACTAAACAAATTTAAAACAAAGAAAATAACCAACCATAATGGGATACAAATTGGACATATTGAGGCCCATGTTGACTTTTAGATGAAATACTTTTTAATGATCATATTTATTGGAGTTCTTAATGCTTCAACTGCCCGTATCTTGACTTATAATTTATTGAATTATGAAGATGAGAATAATAGAGAAGATGACTATGTTATGATACTTGATTTAGTGCAGCCTGATCTAATTATTGCTCAAGAAATTATCGGGCAGACAGGATATTCTCACTTTCTATCAGATGTTTTAGATGTGTTAGAGCCAAATATTTGGTCTTCTGCTCCTTTTACGAATCAAAGTGCGCAACAAGACATTGCACTTTATTATAAAAGTGAAATGTTCACATTTATTGGTACGAGTGTGGTTTATACCGCTCAGTCTTCTGGGACAAGAGATGTTATTGAGTGGGTAATGCTCCATAATTTATCTGGAGTTGAGTTCAATGTGTATGGTGTGCATTTGAAAGCCAGCTCTGGTTCCTCAAACGCCAATCAAAGGCTGCAGGAGACTACGATATTGCGAAATCATCTTAACAATCTCGCTCCAAACTTTTTTATTGTTGGAGGAGATTTCAATATCTATTCAAATAACTCATCCTCTGAGCCGGCATTTGACATGTTGACCTCAACCAGTGATGACAATGATGGACAGATGTTTGACCCTATTAACCGGATAGGGCACTGGCATAACAATAGTTCATACTCCGATGTCCATACTCAGTCTCCAAGAACATCTAGTTTTGGGGGTGGGGCGAATGGTGGTATGGATGATCGATTTGACTGGTTATTTGTATCGCAGTCAATTCTCGATCAGGATTCGCCAATGCAATATGTAGAAGGAACTTATTGGGCTGTAGGAAATGATGGTAATCATTTCAACGATGCAATAAACGATGGCAATAATAATTCAGTAAGCGAGGAAATTGCAGATGCTTTACACGATGCGTCTGATCATCTACCAGTTTATATGGACGTTTGGTTTGATGATATAACCTATTCTGATCAAGGTATTGTAATTTCGGAAATAATGGCTAACCCCGGTTCAGTGTCAGATTCATATGGTGAGTGGTTTGAAATAGTGAACACAACCGACTCTACTATCGACCTCCAAGGTTGGTCTATAAAAGACCTTGATGGTGATGAGCACGAGCTATATTCAGACCAAGCTTCCATCCTAATCTCTCCAGAAGAATACTTTGTACTTGCAAAGAATAATGATCAATCTTTAAATGGTGGTGTAGAAGTTGATTATGTATATGAAGGGTACTCTCTATCTAATAGTGATGATGAAGTCATCCTCTTAGATGCTTCAGGCTCGGTGGTGGATGAGGTGCACTATGCAAATGGTTGGCCCTTTTCTAGCGGTGTATCTATGGAGATCCATGATCCATTAATAGATAATNCACTAATTGGGAGCTGGTTTTCCTCAACGAGCTCATATGGCAATGGAGACATGGGATCCCCTGGGACTGCTTTTGATGGAACCTTAGAAATAAATCAACAAACATTGATCCCTGCTTCCTTTGTTATAAATACTTTATATCCAAATCCATTTAATCCTGTGATTACACTTGATATTGATATTCATCAATCAGGTGTATTAAGGATTGAGGTGTATGATGTCTCAGGCCATTTAGTTGGAGAAATAAACAAAGGCTATGTTAATACTGGCAATCAATCTTTCCAATGGAGCGGGAATAATAGTCCTTCTGGAATGTACTTTTTCAAAATTACAGATGGTCATGCGGTTCAAATTAGAAAGGCAGTTTTGTTGAAATAACATGCGAATACTTTTTTATATATTAATATCGTGTTCTACATTACTTAGCCAGGAGAGAAAATTAAGGAAAATACTTTCTGCAGCAGATGAATACGATAAATATACTTCTGTAGGTAACCTAGGCTTGACAGTCACAAACTTTGGAATTNTGGGGAACGGATGGAATCGCATGGAAGATGGCAGTATCCATCCATCATGCCAATACAAACAGCAGACTGAGATTGCTAGAGAACAAATAGAGCATTTTTCTTACGCAGGACTTTGGGTTGGGGGGATTGTTAACGGTGAAAGAAGGGTCTCNACTTCTATTGTAGATGGTGTTTTTGAGTCAGGCAGTGAAGGATTTGAGTTTTTTGCAGAAGCTCCTATTCTTATTCAATCTTCTATATCATCAACCACACAAGATTCAATGGCGAAATATTATTCACCAGATGCTATTTCTCACCAAGACATGTCTGCAGATTTCAAAGATTACGGTGAGACTACATCCGATGATCTTAGGGATTCCCAATCACAACCCTTTNGGATTGGATATTCANCTAGAGAGTTATTCCTGGAATTATTCTTACGCGGATGCATTTGTGATTCTAAATTATTCGTTTAAGAATTCNTCTGTNGANACTATACGTGATATTTACGCAGGTATCTGGACTGATCCATCNGTGGCAAACTTTAATTATACGGATTATTATACCCCCGGGGGTGGTTTTACCTGGTATGATAATTTAAATGGTTTTGATGAAACTATAGATGAAGCAGGCTTCAACAGAGACATAGCCTATCAATATGATACGGATGGAGATGATGGCTGGGCACAGTCTTATATTGGTATTTCTGTGCTTGGGGGATCCATCCCAATGAGACTTTTAAATACACACTACTCTCAGTGGGTTTGGACAAATTCAAATAACAGTGATTATCCAGCATACAGTATGCCTCTAAATGATAACGAAAGATATGAAAAAATGTCTTCATCAGTTCCTAAAGGCACCGGTCCAGAATATACACAAGAGGGATACCCTCTAGCTGAAAATAGTTGGATGTTTCTGTTATCTGCAGGTCCAATAGGCTCTGTACCCAATACAGATACTACATCCTGGACCTTGGCTCCTGGAGATTCCTGCAGCATTGCATTTACAGTTGCTTGTGGTTTATGGTCAGATGGGCATGGAGAGGATTCTCCTGGAAGGAGAGGAAATTTATTAATTAATTATGATTGGGCTCAAAAGGCATATGATGGTGAGGATAAAAATCGAAACAATATTTTGGATGAGGGCGAGGATAATAATAATAATCAGATCATTGACCGTTATATACTTCCAGCTCCTCCACCAGCTCCTAATATGCATGTTCAGGTTGAAACAGGCTTAGTAACNTTATACTGGCAGAATAATTCAGAGTCATTCTTGGATCCTATTAGCCAGCAAAAAGATTTTGAAGGTTATAGGGTCTATGGAGCTAGAAAAACAGATAATGAATCATTGGGCGAGTTTTCTTTACTTCTTGAGGTAGATAAAGTAAATGATACCGGATACAACACAGGTTTTTCAAGTGTAAAGATAACTAATGATTATGGTGAGCCCGATAGCATTGAAATTGGCGGTACATTCTATCATTATAAATTTGTGAATTCTAAAATCAAAGATGGATGGTTAAATTATTATGCGATAACGGCGTATGATCAGGGCGATTCCGATGCCAATCTAGAAAGTTTGGAAAGCTCCATTTATTCGAATCGGGTTTTCGTCTTCCCTGGCACAAGTGCTAAACTTGAGTCTGAGTGGACTTCCGAGCCCAGCGTGTATCCAAACCCTTATAAGGGGCAAGCGCTTTGGGATGGATATGGTAGTAGAAGTAAAATGATATGGTTCAGAAANNTACCTGCTTTGGCTGAGATAAGGATATTCTCTCTGGCAGGTGACTTGGTTGATATCATCCAGCATGATGATTCATATGTGGGACAGGATATCGCAAATATTGATGAAAGAAAAAGTCCGCTAATGTCTGGTGGAGAGCATGCTTGGGACATGGTTACAATGCATGATCAGGCTACAGCATCTGGGCTATATCTTTTTACGGTTGAAGATAAAAATTCAGGAAAGATCAAAGAAGGTAAATTCTTGATCATAAAATAGGGAGTAGTAAAATGAGACAATTGCTTACGTTTACTTTTTTAACGGTTGCACTTTATGCAAATTCTGGTGGGCCGGGTCAAGGTTATGCAAATAATGCACCAAACTTCAATAACTGTACCTCATGTCATAATGGTACACAAAATTCAGGTGATGGTAGCGTTTCCTTTACAGGGCTTCCTAACAGTTATGTACCTGGAGAAACATACACTATTGGTGTTACAGTAACTGGAGCAAATGAAAGGGGATTTGGTTTTCAGGCAGCAGTCCAATCAGGAAATGATGTTGCAGGNGAANTACTACTCAATTCATCATCCTCTAATGCTGAGATAAATGGCGATTACATTCAACATAGTTCAAGAACAACTTCTGGCTCTTGGGTCTTTGATTGGATTGCACCATCAACAGATCTTGGAGAAGTTACATTTAGTGTTTCAGGACTAGCTACTGGAGGGAGTAGTAGCACTAGTGGGGATGATGTCTATACATCATCCGAAGTCATTCCCAGTCAAATNCCACTAGATGTANCAGGANTNTTNTTNAGNGAATACGGNGAAGGNTCNAGTAATAATAAATANTTAGAAATTTATAATGGGACAGGNNCNGATGTTGATCTNACTANNTTAGCNTTCCCNAATGTTGCNAANGCTCCTNCNACNGCNGGTGANTACGAATATTGGAATNCNTTNCCNGCNGGNGCNNNTGTNGCTNCTGGNGNTGTTTATGTGATTGCACATCCTGAATCAGATGAATCAATCCTTGCACATGCTGACCATGAGTTTACCTATCTCAGTAATGGTAACGATGGGTTNTGTTTAGTTGAAGGNACCGAAGATTCATACACAATAGTAGACTGTATTGGAGATTGGAATGGTGANCCTGGTGATGGATGGGATGTNGCTGGGATTACAAATGGAACCCAAAACCATACTCTAGTACGTCAATCAACAGTAATTGNAGGTAATNATGGTGACTGGANTACCTCCGCTGGAACNAATGCAGGAAATTCAGAGTGGATTGTTTTAGATCAAGACACATGGGACTATCTGGGTTCCCACCCACATGAGATAACCACTGACGGTCCATCTATTGCAATAGTTAGNCCTGAGGATGGTGCAAATGTNTCTGCAAGTCAAGTTACCATAGAATTTACTGTTGAAAACTTCACTGTTGGATCTGCTGGAGATGGGGCTGATGGTCATGTTCACTACCAACTAAATAGCAACGATCCAGTTATGTATTATTCTACCGACCCTTTTTCTCTAAGCGATTTAAGTCCGGGCAGTCATGAGCTTAGTATTTGGTTGGTAGATCCCGCGCATGCTTCTTTAGATCCCATGGTAAGTGACGAAATTAGTTTTACTGTTTCAGAGGGAGGGGCCATTACTTCAATCTATGACATTCAATTTGTTTCAGATCCAAGTTCTGATGACGCGAGTCCTTTGAATGGACAAGAGGTCACCATCCAGGGTATTGTTACTGCTGAATTTTGGGGGTCAGATCAGTTTAGGTTTATGTTTGTTCAAGATTCAGATGGCCCATGGAATGGNATAGTGTGTTTTAATTATGATGGATGGGANCAGTTTGACTGGGTNGATGCNGTTGGNAATCCTCATCCAGGNCCNGGTGAAGGAGATGAGGTTACTTTAACTGGGACCGTTGAAGAATATTTTAATTTGACAGAACTAACNGACGTNACGTCTGGTATTGTTCATGGAGAATCTGAACAAGANTTGGTACCATCTCTTATTNCGCCATCTGAAATTGGTGAGGCATATGAGGGATGCTTNTTAAGATTTGAAAATNTNTCAGTNACAAATCCTGATCTTGGATATGGAGAATGGGAGTTNGGAGATGGGACATCAACTGGNATTTGTGATGATAAGTGGGACTACTATTATTATCCNGTTTCTGGACATGAACTTGCAGANATAGAAGGTGTTCTTGATTTNAGCTATGGAAGTTACAAGCTTCAACCACGGTTGGCGCGAGATGTAGTAGAAGCAGGCATAACAAGGATACAGCGTGTTCAGCAGGTTCTTCATAGTGATCTGATGAAGGCAGGAGAAGATGCAGAATCAGATATATCTTATATGTTGGAAGATACTGTTACTATAGAGGGAATCGTTACGATGCCAACTGGGTTAAGTTATGCTGGTTCAGGAATTAAGTTCATATTTGCAGATGTAAATGGTGGCCCCTGGAGTGCCATTCTTTCTTACGACCCNGATAGTTCAGCGTTTCCAACACTTTTTGAAGGTGACTTAATTCAAGCA
>FUFK010044947.1_pt1 | contig 10195 bp, 18 predicted proteins | sample 1021851 | NCBI WGS metagenome assembly FUFK01 (sample SAMEA51879418, study PRJEB19060) | metagenome
AAGAAAAGATGAGTCTTGTCAAACGTTTCAATGTGAAAAGTTCATTTAAAGAATTAAAGTATGATTGATTTTAAAAAGTATACTGAATTTGTAAACGCTGTTACATCTGAAGAGAGTAAGTATGGTGGTCATTTTCAAGATCGTCTAAGAGACTTATACTCTAATGATTTTAAAACACATAGAGCATTAACTGCTGCACTCGGACTATGTGCTGAATCAGGTGAGTTTACAGAAATTGTAAAGAAGATTGTCTTTCAAGGTAAACCAGTTACTAAAGAAAATCTATTTCATATGAAACGTGAACTAGGTGACATCATGTGGTATTTTATTCAAGCATGTATTGTCCTAGAAACTACACCAGAAGAGATCATTGAAATGAATGTAGATAAACTTAAAGAGTAGATATCCTGGTGGAGAGTTTGATCCCCACTATTCTGAAAATCGTCAGGAGGGTGATGTATGAGTGAAAGAATTACAGTTCAAGACTTCATAGATGTTGGTGAAGAGTTCTTTGACAAGTATTATTATGTTGCAAGAGAATTAGGAGAAGATCCTAAACCAGAAGAAATTTTAAAAGTCATGGATGCTTTGACTTCTATAGTAAGATATAATAGATCAAATGAAACTAAACCTGTAGGATTTGCTACAGAAGAAAAACAAAGAGACTAGACATTCTGACTTAGGTGCGTTAGACTAAGTTCATGAACATATTCGTTACTTCCCCTGATCCTGTTGCTTCAGCACAAGTGCTTCCTGACAAACACATTGTCAAGATGCCATTAGAAACATGTCAAATGCTTTCTATTGTTTGCTCTGAAGAGTGGGGTCATGACTATGGTAAGATACATCGTAATGATGGTCAACCATACAAAACCTCTAGAGGTGCATTTCGCAATCATCCTTGTACGATATGGGCAAATGATTGTCTAGAAAATGCATGGTGGTTACTCACACATGGTATTGCATTGTCTCTAGAATATACTCATCGCTATGGCAAAACTCATTCTTGTCACAGACCACTGCTAGAAGCAAGGGATCTTATGCCATCAGCAGACTACACTAAGCATACACCATTTGCTTTTGCAGGTCCTGATGAATTCAAGAATGACAAAACCATTGATATCTTTACTGCATATAAAAGATATATCAAGTCTAAACCTTGGGCAGCAAATAATTATCTTCGTGACCCATCTCGTAAACCAAAGTGGATGTCATGATTAAAAGCGAATTATTACTTAAAATTTATCTTGCTGCCAGAAAGGTTAAGGTAAAGTATCCTCCTTCAAGAAAATCTTACAATGCACATTTATACGGATGAAGAAGATCTTTAACGACCATTTTTTCTGGAAGTTTAGAGCACCTAATGCAGAACAATTAACGTCTTACATTAATAGTCTAAACTCCTCTGAGGAAGCACCATGGAGTGAGTTATGTTCAGTAACTAATATCTCTATTCAAGAAGACATCTTTGATCTGATAAATCCTAGTCTTGGTTTATTGGGACAAGAAGTCGGTCTATCGATGACTATGAATATGGGTAGACCATGGGTCTCTCAATATAAAAGGGGAGACTTCCAAGAGGTACATGACCACCGTGATTGTGATTTAGTTGGAGTTTTCTTTCCAGAATATAAGGAAGGATACTCCAAGTTTTATTTTATAGATAGAAGTGTCAACTTAAAACCTCCACTCATGGATATCATGGGTAACAAAAACAATTTCATTGTTGATTATAGTGCTGGAGATATAATTTTCTTTCCGAGTCACATGTTACATGGAGTCTCAAAGCACGACCACGATGATAAACGTAAGACATTAAGTTGTAACTTCTGGATTAAACAAATCAACCGCCAACTTAACTGGAGTTATGAATAATGAAAGTTGATAGATACTATGACCCCTATGAGGATCTAGAAAAACAAGTAATAAAAGATATAGAGTATGCTGCTACTAGATTAGGTGGCACTATACAAAAGATATCTAAATGTGATAGTATGGGTAGATCTTCTAAAGTAATTCAAATAGAGTATGACATCCAAACCCCATAAAAAAGAGGAAAGGCAGTATGCAAAAGATCGAATGGAATACTTTCGTGAGTTTCATAGGGTCATCGCACCTGTTGTCGTTCTCAAGAAAGATGAATAAGTTTCTGATACTACCACTAATACTGGTTGGATGTACAGCACCAGTTACAGATCCACCTGCACACGCTTGTAGTCCTCGTCTGGATGGTAAACCAACTAATTGTGGAGAGGATTTTGTCATACCAAAAAAAGAAGTGAAAGGTGAAGTAGATGTTTATAATATAAATCATTGGCACACTTTACATGGTGTGTATATTGATAACTTACGAAGAGATAGAATTGAACAGACAGCAACTAAACCTACTGATGCTATAGATAGTGCACTAGAAAATTTTTGGGAACAGCAAGATAAATAATTCTTGGAGACCTGTGTAAACTAATGGCAAGAAATACAGACCTAGCGGATGTAAATGAAATTTACACCGCTTTTGTGCTGAATAAAAATAAATTTCCCGACTCTTCTTCTGAAGCACAATACAATAAAAAAAGTCAACTTCTAGATCAAAAAGATGTTTTAAATCAACTTGGTCGTGCTACTGTTATGGCAAATAATTTTCTAAAGTGGGCAAGTAAACATGGATATGAAGGTGTCAAGAAAGTATATTGGACAGCAAGACCTGGATTTTCTTTCAAAGCGGTTACAGGTGTAGATGTAAATCAAAAGAAAAACCCTACTGATGTTTTAGTAGAGTTTAAGAAGGGTGGTTTTCTTGGTTTGTCTGCTAAGTCAACATCTGGTAGTGCAGACATTGGATTTAAAAATCCTGGTGTAGGTACTGTAGAAAAAGATTTAAGTATTGCACTATCTGATATTAATAAAGAAGCAATACAATTAGTCATTAAAGATTTTGATTTACCTTCTTCTGCTAGTGCAAGAAAATCAGCAATCCGTAAGAACAAACCAGTTCAAAAAGTTACTGAAAAAATTGGTCAAGCGGTTTTGAATGAGTGTAGGGAACTTATGTTAAAAAAAGTAAATACACTTGCACAATCTAAAAGAAGAGATTATATTATGAAGAGTTGGATTGATGCTAGTTCAGAACTGTATCCTCCATATGTAAAGGTCACAGGTAGAGGAACTAAGTCACCTTATACTGCTGACGTAGAAGATCCTTTGAACAACCCGAAGTTAAAAGCATTGCTAGAATCTAAGATTACTTTTGAATCTGTCGGTAATGAATCTATCGGTGTCAAAGCAGGTACTAAAAAAATTCTTAAAATGAGATTCAAATATGAATCTGAAAAAGTAGCAAGTAGTTTGAAGATGTCTGGAGATCCTTGGTAGACACTTTATAAACTGGCACATACATCATCATGGATTCAACTCTAGAGTGTTATAATAATGGTATATTCACAGACGATATGCCCAACAAACACCTTGATCATCTTGAAGATCTCATCCTATATGGTCGTAGGGAAGTAACTAACGCAGTAAATGAGTTGATGAATCATCCCAAATTGTCTGTTAAATGGGATGGTGCACCTGCTATTGTGTTTGGAACTGATCCTCGTAATGGTAAGTTCTTTGTTGGCACAAAGTCTGTATTCAACAAGATCAAGGTAAAAATTTGTTATGACCAAACTGACATTGACACGCATTACAAAGGGGTTTTGGCAGACATTCTTCGTCTATGTCTGCATCATTGCCCTCGCATCGGTGGTATTGTGCAAGCTGACTTCATTGGGGTCAGTGGTGGTATGGTTTATCGTCCTAATGTGTTGGAGTATCGCTTCGATCAAAAGACTACTGGTAGTATTGTCCTTGCTGCACATACTGGTTACACAGAAATATCTCCTGATGCTATTGGGTACGGTGGGATTAATATCTACGGTGAAGATTCTTGTCAGTTCCTAGGAACAAATGAGGCAGATGCACATATAGAAAAACTACCTGATTTTGATTGGATTAAATTCTTACTACGCATAGCACGTTCCAAGATTCCTAGTGCAAAAGTAAGACCACATATCTCTAAACATATCAACTCATTCATTCGTGCGGGTAGAGTTCCGCGTCCTCAAGAAATGTATGACTCGTTAGATGATAAATATAAGTGTGAGATCAATGTTGCCACATTCAAAGTGTGGTATATGTTATTTGAACTGAAACAGCGTTTACTTGCGAACATCAAAGTTACTGGTAGCGTTAAGTGCTACATAGATGGTAAACCTACTCAACATGAGGGTTTCGTTACTGTTGCGGAACACCCTTTTAAAATTGTAGATCGATTGACTTTTAGTAAAGCAAACTTTAATCTAGATAAAAATTGGACGAATGAAAAAATTTAGTGCTTTCCTAGACGAAGCAGCAAGATCGTTTGCAGCAAAAGCAGCTGAAAAATTAAATCTAACTCATGTTGGATACGGAAAGTATGCTAACGCAGAAGGTCGTGTCACTCATATGAGTAAGGATGGTAAATTAGTTAAATTATCTGCAGATGAAATCGGACAGAGACAACAATCAGGAGGAGAAGAAACTGCAAATGGCGAGGGTCAGGTCGATCAAGGTGCAATATCTATTACTTTTGGAAGATTCAATCCCCCTACTATTGGGCATGAAAGTTTAATTAATAAAGTAGCAAGAGAAGCAAAGGCAAGTGGAGGAGAGTATAGAATATATCCAAGTAGAACCCAAGATCCTAAAAAGAATCCTTTAGATCCTGGTACTAAGATCAAGTTTATGAAGCAAGCGTATCCAGAACACGCTAATGCTATTCAGAGTAGTGAAGATATGAAAACTATCTTTGATGTATTAACTGCTCTTGATAGTGAGGGATACAGTTCAGTTAATTTAGTTGTTGGTGGAGATAGAGTAAGTGAATTTAACTCTCTAGCAACAAAGTATAATGGTAAGTTATATAATTTTGAGGATATTAAAGTAACTTCAGCAGGTGACAGAGATCCTGACTCTGAAGGTGTAGAGGGTATGAGTGCATCTAAGTTGCGTAAGGCAGCAGTTGAAGATGATTTTTCAGCATTTGATAAAGGACTTCCTAAAGAATTGTCAAAAAAAGATAGAGAAGCCCTATATCTTACATTAAGACAATCAATGAATGTAAAGGAGTCGTTTGACGATTTTGCCGAAGCATCATATGATTTATATGAAGTCGCTCCTAAGTTAGACCCTCAAGGTTTAAGGGAAGCATACTTTGAAAAAGAACTCTTCGCAGTAGGTACTTTCGTTGAAAACAGTAACACAGGGATCATTTCTAAAGTTGTTAGTCGCGGTAGCAATTACGTCATCAGTATTGATGAGCATGATAATATATTTCGTTCTTGGTTAAAAGACCTGACGGAAACAAAAAATTCTGTCTTCGGGTTTGAATTTACACCCGCAGGTGAGATTGGAACTGATAAATTAGCTGCATATTATCGTAAGATGACACCAGGAGAGTTTATTAGAAAGATAAATAAAAAGGATAAGGTTACTACAAAACAATGAACAGAGAAGATCTACCAGATATGACTGACGCTTACAATGAAATTTGTAGGTTACAGGAAAAGAAAAAACTTGACCCAGTTGGTAAAGAAGACGGAGACGTTGACAACGATGGTGACAAGGATGAGTCTGATAAGTACCTTATGAAACGTCGTAAGGCAATCTCTAAAGCAATGAAGGAGCATCATCAGAAGGATGAGAATGGTAATGTCATTGAGCATGAAGAAGAAGTAGAAGAAGCATATACTGTCACCAATGCTGACAAGAAAGCTAATACACCTGCATACCAGAACTTCAAAAAAGGTATGAAGGGTAAGGATGGTAAACCTTTATACAAGGCAGCAGATCATATGAAGGAAGAAGAGATTAGTCCTATTGATTCTGTATTATCACCAGAAGAACTAGAAAGAGTAGCACAAATTTCTAAAGATTATGATGCTGCTATGGAAGAAGGAAAGGCATACGGAATGTATAAAGGGTCAGGTAAACCAAGTGGTGCTATGGCAGCATTCGGAAAAGCACCAAGAATGCAGAAAGGTGCTATGGCATATGATGGTCCTAACAAGGCAGCATCCGAAGCAAAGGATAGAATCCTTGCTAAGACAAAGGCAAAACGCGAAGCAATGAAAAAGTAATGTTATCTTTCAAAGCACTTTCAGAAAAGAAAACCAAAATCAAAATCAATCCTAAGATGAATGATGTGATGGAGGGAGGTTTCAGAGCTACTGCTGAAAGCGGTATGCCTATTACTATGCACTCTTATGAAAAGGGTGGTAAAGTAAAGAAGGCAAAGAAAGTAGTATCAGAAAAAAATCACGGTGAAGATTGTGATTGTATGAAGTGCGAAAAGAAAAGAAGAAGTGAAGATGTGCATGACGGACCTGATGTAGCAAATGAAGAAATTAAAATGACCAAAAAGGCATACAATAAACTTCATAAAGATTTCAAGAGTGATGATCCTAAGAACCCTAGGACTACAAAGTATGTGCCAGGCAAAGGTACAGTCTCAATGCGTGTCAAATTTGTAGATGAAGCAAAGGTAGATAAAGGTCGTAGTGATTATGGCAAGGCATCTATCAGAAACTACAGAAGAATGGGTCCTGGTCATGATGATCCTGGCATGTTTGACCCTGAGGGTAAGAGAGGCAAGACTATCGAGAAACGTAGAGCAGAGCATAAAGCACGTCGTGGTGTGAAGGGTGCTAAAGTACCTGCATATAAGAGAGAGTCATTTNAACGTTTTGTAGAGTGTTGGAANACACATAAGAAAGTNGGNATGAAGATGAANGGTGGTAANCTCGTCAATGATTGTCGTCCTAAGAATGAAGAAGTTCAAGTAACTGAAGGATCAGAGAAGTCTTACTACTTAGACAAGGATGCAGAAAAACGAGCACAACAGAAGGCACGGTTTAAGGCACAAAATAAACAAGCAGCAAAAGAAAGAGCAGCAGCAAAAAGAAGAAAAGAAAGAAATGACCTTAGAAGACAAGGAAAGTACGGTGCTGTTGGTGGGTATTATGTAACCAAACACATGGAAAGAGAAGAAGTAGAACCTAAACTTATGTCGTTTAGTGAGATGTGTTGTGGCAGTGTTAAACCTGTGATGAAGACTGTTAAACCTATGATGAAAAAGAACGAATTGATGCGTAACATAAAGAAAGAAGAAGCATATATAAAGAACAACACTCAGAACATTTATGGTAGTCAGGAAGAAGTTTCAGAAAAAAGCGATCAAAGCATCACAGAAACCAAAACTTCCCTTGCTAGATTTAGTGACCTAAGTGAAGTAACCCGTCAAAAGAAAGAGATGGGTTATGTCAAAGGTGGAACTAAAAAACCAACTGCACCCAAGCAGAAAGATACTGCATTAGATTTTGTGAAGAAACAAATCACTGCAAAGTATGGTAAAGGTGCAATAATGTCTGGTGGCAGTAGACAGTCTAAGAAAGTAAAAGGTGAGAAGTCCACAGTAGGAACTGGTAAGTATAAGAAAGCAGCAGATGATAAGAAACAAACTGCTGCTGATGCTAAGAAGAGAGGATTCAAGTCTACTCAAGACTATGCAAACACCATGGCACGTTATGGTGGCAAGAAAAACTATGACAGTGGAAGGGGTCTAGGAACATGATAGACGAGACTACCGATCTAAAGAATGAACTTATTGCCAAAGCTACAGAAAGGCATAGGATAGCGAAAGGAAAAAAGTTTAAGGACGTAATGGATAAGGGTAAAGCAGCAAAGGATAAGCTGTATAAAACAACTAAAGAAAAAGGTGTACGCTTCTATGATAAGAAGGGTTCGGGTTACATGAAGGACGGTAAAAAGAAATACGATTAAGAGCCTATATATCTTAGACCTTAATTTAGAATCATGATTGGAAAATTCTTGATGCCATTGGCATACAAAGTAATCGATTCTGCTGTCAAAAAAATTCCTGATGATGCAGAACTCGGAGAAAAACTTATTGAAATTTGCCTATTAATTATCGGCAAGGCAGTGAAACTAACCAAGACGACTGCTGACGACGCTTTATTTGAAAAAGTAAAAGAAGCACTTGCTACTAAAGAATAACGCTTACAGGCGATTTTAAAGGGGTCTTAGAGACCCTTTTTCTTATAAATAATACTAGGAATTTTAAGATCTTAGGAGCATAAACATGGCACTTTATGGTGTTACCGACGCAGATGAATCAAAACCGAAGTGGGCGGTAAGAGGTAGTGGGGTTGATCCTCAAAATATCTTCGCAACAGCAGACGGATGGGTTCTTCGTCACTATAAAAATACTGCTAAAACATCATATTGGGATGAAATTTTAGTCTCAGTTGATGGTTTAGTTGGTGCAGGTGGAAGAGGAACTGACACTCTTGGTAACGCTGATATTACTGCTGTGTTCTTTGAGGAGTCAACTTACGCTGCTGCTGCAACAGGAACAGTTGTTGTTATCTACAACGAACTTGTTGATGTAACTAATGGTGCTACTCTTGTAGTTACTAACACTACAGACAGTGCATCTATTACTGCAACTGCTGCTGCACAAACAGGAGTCAACCGTGTTGAATTTACATTCACATGTGCTGCTGCTGATAAGGTACATACTATTGGTGCTCAAACAATTTCTGGAACTATTGTTGATGCAGGTACTTCAACAGCATCTGACAAAGTATTCGTATTAGGCGATACTATCGGTGCAGGTGGTTCTGGTTCTACCAANACAATTACTACAACATAATAAATGAAGTTTGACGAACTGAATGACGATACGTACATTCTTTTCGCCATTAAGCATTATGAAAATCCTCACTGTGTGACTAGAGAGGATTTTGATGAGGACATAAAACGCTTCAAGTATCTTAAAAGACTCTTGAAGCGTTATGTGCGAAGAGGACCTTTAAGGATCCATCTTGTTATTAATCATCTTATCATCCTTTATAATGTTTTTGGTGAAGCTGCGACTCCACTCTTATTCTATAAATTAGAGAGGGAGTATTGGAGTATACTAAAAACTATACTCATCTATTTGAATAAATATCCAGTAGGAATGCTTCCAGATTTGGAAGTTGATCCTGATCTGGAAGAAGAGTTAAACAAGATCTAATGAATGAAGAAGCCCCAACAATGAGTGCAGGTACAGGAGGTTTTAGCAGCAGTGCTAATGCCAAAGGTCCTGTTGCAGGTTTAGATCCTGTTATACAGTTTAGGGGTAAGATCAAAAAGAAAAAGAAGGCACTGAAAGAGACAACAACTTGTCCTCGTGATAGTCAGAAACCTTCAAAGTTATTTCAATATAAAGTAAACATTCCAGAAGTAGGAGAAACTGTAGTCTATGCAAACAGTCCTGCTGAACTTAGAATGAAAATGAGAATGTTAATCATGCCTAAGTATAGGTCTGGTATTAATATTGAAAGAATTATGCCTGGTGCATCTGCTAAATTCTTCATGGATAAACGTATGAAACATATGAAAAATATTCAAACTGAGTCTGCTAATGATCAACAGATGAAGAATCAAATGAATCAACAAAAGATTCAGAATATGAAAAAGAAGGTCATGCTTAAGAAGCAAGAACTTCAAAAACAATTACAATTAAAAACACAACAGTTGAAGAAGCAAGCAAGAACAGGGGTAGAACAAGACGCGACAAGATAATGTCTGACATCAATTCAGCAATAATAGAAAGACTCGAACGAGTTGTAGAGACTCTACAGGAAAACTCTGTAAAGATGGGTCAAATTCTTGCTGTACACAATGAGAAGTTAGATAAACAGGATAAAATTGATGAGGTATTGTTTGAGAAAATAGATAGGTTACACGCAGATGTTAATAGAGAAACGGAAGCAATTAAGAAAGGATGTGAGAGAGACATTCGTAAAGTCGATGACCGCCTCAGACTCATGGAAAAGAAAATGTGGAGCATATTTGGTGCTCTTTCTATTATTTCTTTCCTCGTGTCTCCAGTCGGACAAAAAATAGTAGGACCTGTGTTGACAGGTAACACACAAAGTAGTATTATAGAAAAGCAATAATCTAAACCTTTGAGTGATTGACAAATTTTACGTCAATTTAATATCTGCAAGACTTGATAAGTTTAAGCAGGTACGAGATGGCGTGTACAATTTTAGGTGTCCTTACTGTGGAGATTCACAGAAGCACAAAAACAAATCTAGAGGTTATTTCT
>FUFK010513988.1_pt1 | contig 10195 bp, 10 predicted proteins | sample 1021851 | NCBI WGS metagenome assembly FUFK01 (sample SAMEA51879418, study PRJEB19060) | metagenome
AAAAAACGCCTAAGCTTTAGAGCTTAGGCGTTTTTTATAGTTGCGAGTTTTGTATATGTGCGTTTATTTATTGCATGCGCGTTAGGGTAATTTCATATCTCCCGCGACTAGCCAGCCTGATTTTCGCATTAGCCAAGCCACAGATCCTGCAATAATGGCCGGCAATACAAACATCAGTAAGATAATCGCCGTCCACAACTGTGTGGTGCTCATCAGGCCTTGCGATGCTTCAATCACCCCGAATACTCCTACCAGTCCAGCCGTACCCATACCTGCGCCAGTCGCAGTACAAGCCAGCTTAAACACTACTGTTGCGATAGGTCCAACGATGGCGCTCGCTACGATGGCAGGTAATAAGATAATCGGCTTTTTGAGGACATTAGGAATTTGCAGCATGCTCGTACCAAGACCCTGCGAGATGACGCCACTAAAGCCATTATCCTTAAAGCTAGCAACCGCGAAGCCAATCATGTGCGCGGCGCAGCCTACCACCGCCGCGCCGCCAGCGAGGCCGCCAAGGCCAATAGCGATACAGATAGCCGCACTAGAGGTTGGTAGTGTCAGTAAGATACCGACGATGACCGCGATGACGATGCCCATGAGTAGCGGCTGTAATTCCGTGGCTGCTTGAATGCCTTGACCAACTGCATTGACTGCGACGACTACCGGCGGATTAAGAAAAGCGCACACCGCCCAAGCCACCGTACAGACTACTAAAGGCACCAGCAAGATATCGAGCTTGGTCTTACCTGAGACCCAAGTACCCGCCCGATAGGCAAACACGGAAGCTAAATAAGCGCCAATAGGATTACCAGGCAGCGCCAAAAAAGTAGCCGGCCCAGCGTCTTGCGCGGTAAACAATGTCCCTGCCATAAAGGCTTCAGTATGCGCGCCAAGCATACCAGCGACCAAGCAGCTAAGCATCACTAGCGTCGGCGCTTTGAGATAGTAAGCGATACCTACGCCTATCCCTGCGCCCATTAGCACAGAGGCAAGTTTACCGATAGCCATCAGCGCCGGGATCTGCAACCAACCACCGATTTGCGAGATGATAAGTCCAGCGATTAAAGTGACAAATAGCCCCAAGGCCATACCTGTAAAAGCATCGATAAAATACTTTTGAAAGAATGATTTGATCATCCCAGTTGATGCTGTTGTCGTCTCAGCTGAGTTCATGAGTAGGCTCTCACTGTTCGTTTATAAAGGGCGATAGTCTTGCTGATGGCTATCGGCTCAGATAATCCATAATTAAAATATCTTATCGTTAAAACAAGCGCTTGCTCAGTGCCCTCAGCAAAAAAATAGCACAAAAAAAGCGTCGATGTGACGCTTTTTTTAATATTAACTTCTTGCCGCTAGCGGCGCTGCTCGACGATAATAGAGTCGATACCGTTGTTTTGTAGGCGCTGCTGAGCGCTAGTGACTTCTTGACGAGTAGTCATCGACCGCGAAATCACTTGATAAATAGGCAAGCCATTACCAGTCGTATTTTTGACGACTTTGGCATCGACCCCTGCCATCAGCACTTGCGCGCGGCGACGATCCGCTTCATCAGCATCACCGAAGCTATTGATTTGCAGGATATAAGTTGGTGCTTGCGCTCTTTGTACTGTCGCTGCGCCGCTNTTAGCAGCCGTATTGNCGTTATTGCTTGCATTACTATTAGGAGATGCAGGCGTAGTGCCGTCATAAGTGGCATTTTCTTCTACTATGGTAATCTCATTACTAGCACTGCTATTAGCGCCGCTGTTATTAGCTGCTGAATTGCTACTCGGTTCAATCGTTGTAGTTTCAGAGATACCAAAATTGCCGGTATCATTACTATTGTCAGCGTTAGTCTCAGGCTGAGTCACGACAACATCAGCCTCAAAGTCGTCGGTAGCCCCTAAGCGATCATTCTCAGCTCCGCCGATATCTTCATCAGGAATAGTCGCCATCTCTTGGTTAGGCAAGATATCATAAAACTCATAATCGGCATTGTCAGTGTCCGTCTCCACGCGCGGCTGTATCTGCCGATCAGTATCAGCTGCGGTTTCACTGCCTGTGGGGCTGAAATTGAACAAGGGCGAGAGGTATATAAACACCCCTATCATTAGCGTCAGTATTGCACCAACGAACATCCACAATAAGCCTGATACGCTACTCGACTTACGTTTTTCAGTGGCGCCTCTAGGTTTTTTGGCTAACATGGATCGGTTTCTCCCTACTGAGTTTATATAAGACTATGTTGATATAAGACTATATTAATCTAAAACCACACTGATAGCAGTATAACGTATTCGCCTACATGCTAGAAGGCGCAGTCAGCCCTAATAGATTTAGACCATTAGCNAGTACTTGCCGAACCGCCTTTGACAAACGNAGGCGCGCCTGCATCATATCTAGCTCCTCAGCGCTCGGTGTCGCCCCTGAGGTCAAGCTCATAGGCAAGATACGGTTGGTGTCATACCAGCCGTGGAACAGCGCGGCTAACTCTTTGAGGTAGTTGGTCAAAATATGCGGCTCATAACCTGTTGCGGCGCGCAATAAAGTCGCAGGATAAGCGGCTAGCAGCTTAATAAGCGCCTCTTCGCTTGGCGCGCTCAGCAAGTTTTGCTGCGCTGCACCTACGCTNTCATCAACGCTCAGCCCGCTAGTTTCTAGTTTTTCTAATACGCGGCAGACGCGGGCGTGCGCGTACTGAATGTAGTACACTTGATTGTCTTTGCTCTGGGATTTGGCCAGCTCTAAGTCAAAGTCTACATGCACCTCAGGCTTACGCGCCACATAATAAAAACGCGCAGCATCATTACCGACCTCTTCACGTAGCTCACGCAGTGTCACAAACTCCCCAGAGCGCGAAGACATGGGTACTTTTTCGCTGCCGCGCCATAAAGCAACAAACTGCACTAACACCACATCCAAACGCTCGGCGTCGATACCAAGAGCCAATAGCGCTGCTCGGACTCGCGGCACATAACCGTGATGATCCGCGCCTAAGACATCGATNACTTTATCAAAACCACGGTCNAACTTGTTTTTGTGATAAGCGATATCGGAGGCAAAATACGTGGTCTGACCATTAGCGCGGCGCACTACCCGATCTTTTTCATCGCCAAAATCCGTCGATTTAAACCAGACATTACCGTCTTTCTCGTATAGATGCCCTTTGTCTTCTAATATTTGTAGCGCCGGCTCAATCTCATCAGTGATTGATCTTTCGCTAAACCAGCGCTCATAACGCACGCCAAAATCGTTCAAATCGTCTTTNATNTCAGCCAAAATNCCCGTCAACGCGGCATTAAGAAATAACTCATAGTTCGCGCCTANCAATGNTTTACTATTGGCAATTAAGCCATCGATATGCGCCTCTTTGTCACCTGAGATCAGCTCCTTGTCACCGTTCGCNGTGATATCGTACTGAGCATCTGCCGCAACGTCTTTGGCGACTTGCTCAAAAGAATGCACGTAACTGTTGCCGTGCTGCGTCTTTACCNTCTCTGCGATATCGCGGACATAGTCGCCTTTATAAGCGTTAGAAGGNAAAGTNACGCTCTCGCCGTTCGCCTCTAGATAGCGCAAATAAGTACTGGTCGCCAAGATATCCATCTGCCGGCCGGCGTCATTGACATAATATTCACGGGTAACGTCATAGCCGACGGCTTCAAGCAAATTGGACACACTCATACCAAAGGCGGCGCCGCGCCCATGACCGACATGCAGGCTTGAGGTCGGATTGGCGGAGACAAACTCGACTTGCACCTTTTGCCCTGCGTACTGCTCACTAAGACCAAAGCGGTCTTGTAGAGCGAAGATATCCTCTAAAACGGCAAACTTAGCATCACTGTTCAAAAACACGTTAATAAAGCCAGGCCCGGCGATATCCACTTGACGGATATCTTGGTTGTCAGGAAGCGCATTTACGATTTGCTCCGCTAGCGTGCGCGGATTTGTTTTGGCGGCTTTGGCAGCGGTCATCGCGATGTTACTGGCAAAATCGCCGTGACTTAAATCCTTGGTACGAGTAATTTGGCTCTTATTTTGCCAATCAGCAGGCAATACGCCGCCTTCTTTTAGAGTTTGGACAGCATCATCAAACAGGGCGGCTAAAGTATCGATTTGGGCTTGTGACATAGGGGTATGAACTCAGATAAATAGGACAAAAAAGTGATAACCCGTAAATATAACAATCTTTGGGGTTTATTGCATCACAATTGACAAAAATAGTAGCGCTGTGTGCTAATTTACGCACATAAATGGCTTAACGCTACTTCGATGACTACTTAGTCGTAATAACCAGCGCCTAGCGGTTGTCCTACAGAGTTGATACACGCATATCACAGTGATAGAAGTTATAATGCTACCCAACTTATACCATAGGATNTAGATATGTTCGCCATTGCTGCTAGCACAGTCACCAATTGGGGCCTGTATATATTACTACCGATATTTATCGCTTTTTTATTCTTTATTATGTTCGATATCTCTAAAAAATCCAATGCCGGCCGCGCGGGCACCTTTTGGATATTTTTGGCACTCGGCGCTGGGTTTATGGGCTTTTTACTCAAACTATTACTTGAAGTAGCCTTTAAGAAATGGCTGATTTAGTGACTCTCTTCTTTATAATTGATGACATCACTCACATAAGTGGGCATACCCCAAGCGCCGCCNGNNTCTATCAGGCGACATAACCCTGTGGTCTGCTCAAGTGCTTTTGCAAAGGTTTTGCCATCCCAAACCCAGTGAGTCATTGACCAACAGTCGCCTAATCCGCGACCTTTGTGCGCTGCGAATATCTCGCCATNGTCATAACGACTACCTGATGTAGTAATCAGCTGCGGGTTTTGGGGNTGCNTATTATCTATNAGCCAGTAACCGCTGCCAAAATTATAAGCGCCCGTCCAACAGCNATGNACCGCTAACGTATACTGACTATCTACGGGTATAAACGTCCAGTTAAGCTCACTTGGGCTATACTCTTGNATCCTTTGGTAGGCTTTGGTTTTTGGATTGACCAGCTCACACTCTCCCATCCTCTCTTTTGTACCCATNANCTCCTCAGAGTCAATATNTACCCATGTATCGATATTGTCTTGAAAATAACTCAAGGTCGATGGTGCAAGCGGCTGCTTGTCTGGGTCAGCATATACAAAGGCTTTTTTGATGATAGGTTTGGCATTAGCCGCTTTTGGAGTTTGCCGATTGGGATTATTCTTACTGACTAGTGCAAGCGATGTGCCTACTCGGCCTTGGACGTCGTCTAATTTCAATAATACAGCGGCCATACCTTTGTCAGATATTTGCCAGTGGTAATCGCCTCTTGCCAACACTATTTTAGTATTTTGGCGAGCGTGTCTGATAAGCTGAGCCGTTTGCTTGCTAGTCAGCTCTCCGTTTTTAACCTCACCATAAGGCTTATCATTTAGCCATAATTCAACAGGCTCGTTTGCCGCGTTAATTTGCGCGATTATCTCGTCTGATGCTTCCCAGTAGTTCAGTGAAACTTGCGTACGTGGTGTTTTCTCACCTGCCGTTACGGTCATCAAAACACTACCGCGCCAATCGTCTACTTCATCGGTATAACCGGCTGCGCGGCAAGTCAAAGTATTATCACAGACCAGTTGCCAATCACCGCTCACAAAGCCGCTGCCCTTGAACGCATCCCCGTAAGCGTCTGATGCGGCAGCAGATAGTGCTGCTGCGGATAATAAGGCACTAACGCTCGCTACCCTCAAAAAAGATAAGATTGTCATCTGTCACACTCCTTATGCCAAATAAACATGCTTTAAAAACCTCACCGCTTGGCGATAAGCGTCGCGCGCTTCGGCGCAGGATAGCCCTCAATCGTTTTACTCTGATCATTGGAATCAAGAAAATCTGCCAGCGATTGATAGGTCATCCATTCGGTCGCGCGCTGTTCCTCTATCGTCGTCACATCGATATCGACGCAGCGCACCTCACGAAACCCTACCTTTTCAAGCCAACCGATTAGCGCCGCAACCGATGGCAAAAAGTAGACATTATTCATCTGCGCGTAACGATCATGTGGCACTAGTACCGTATTAGCATCACCATCGATTACTAAAGTCTCAAGCACTAGCTCACCGCCTTTGACCAGCTGACCGCGCAGCTGCTGNAGATGCNCNAANGGCGACTGNCGATGATAAAGCACCCCCATACTAAANACCGTATCAAACAGCTGACTNTGCTCCGGCAGTGCCTCTAAGGGTACGGGAATATAGTGCGTGCGATAATTACCTGTANCATTNATATCCGCTGCACCAACAAAATGCCGAATCGCCATAAACTGATGATAAAACAGGCAGGACGGATCAACGATAATCACCGTCTGAGCACCTGCCCCCGCCATGCGCCAGCCGTGATAGCCTGAACCGCCACCGACATCGAGTACCCGCCGACCTTTTAGCGGACTCAAATGCGGCGCTACCCGCTCCCACTTCCAGTCGCTATGCCACTCAGTATCTATCTGAATGCCTGAACTCTCATGACCTATTTGAAATGGTCCCTTTCGCCACGGCATTAATTGCTTAAGTAGCGCTAAAGCTTGCTTACGCTCAGAGTCATTAAGAGGAGCGTTAATAGTAATAGCTGAACTATTTAAATTCACGCTATCGACGTTTAAATCAGGCAAACGCGCCACCGAGGACTGATAAGCGGGCGCATGCGCATAGTTGCGCTTATCTTTGATAGCGGTGAGCCATTCGGGTAATTTCGTCAGCCACTCATAAGCACTGGGATGCGTCTCAGCGATGGTTAATAAGGTTAAATATAGCTCACGTTCAGCGTTGGCAATGGTGTTGTTGGTCATAAAGTTTCAAGTTTCGCTTAGTTATCGTTGGCCAGATAAGAGGAAGAACAAAGAGGAAAAGATGAGCCTCAAGTTTAGCGCATTTTAATGGTCGTGAAATCTGCAAGGCATAGGTTATTTATTTTTAAGGATTGGATAAAAACCGCTTATACATGAAGCTTGCCGTAGAATAGCGGCATATCTAAAAAAGCTGAATCCACCCCTATTTAAACGCTACAATCGACACAAAGTTTAAAAACTGAAACCANGTNAAATGCCGCTTAAANCCAACGTAATGTAGACGNTCGTGATGCTGCTCTAAAGTATCNGTAATNANNACATTNTCNAGNGCNTTNCGNTTACCACTGATCTCCATCTCGCTATAGCCATTGGCGCGTTTAAAGTCATAATAACGCTCAATGAGCCATGCATCATATTGCTCATCGAGTGTNTGCGTNTTCTCNGTCAAGACCAAGATGCCGCCTTCTTCTAGCGCGTTATATATCTTCTTTAGCACTGCGACTCTATCGGCGACAGGCAAAAACTGTAGCGTGAGATTGAGAATAACCATATCGCAAGCCTCAAGCTCGATATCGCGAATATCAGCAGTGATGACTTCGATATCGTGCTCAGGGTAATTATCGCAGAGCAAATTTTTGGCTTCACTGGTCATCGCAGGCGAGATATCTATTGCCTTAANCTGNAAGTCTGTTGANTCAAACTCGCCTGCCAAAGCCATTGTNGCGCCGCCAAGCGAGCAGCCTAAATCATAAATACGGCTCACCTTTTGACCGTTATTGTTTTGCTGACGNTACTTGCAATGACGACGCGCAAAAATAGGTAGCATCGCTAATACTTGCCCGTAGCCTGGCACGCTACGGCGAATCATATCAGGAAAGCAGGCAACCACTTGCTCATCAAAGGAGAAGCGCGCCACTTTATCTAGTGGCGTGGTAAAGGGNTTATCGAATAGCGTATCGGGTTTGACGCTAGGCTCGATATCAGCTTCTGGAGAGGAATTAGAGTGACTCATGGAACGGCTCGTTTGNCAGATAGTGTTATGGTAGAACATTTAGCAAAAGCCCATTATAACATTACTGTTTGTTACTCATAGCTCAAAGCCTGCTTGTTATGCTAAANAGGTAAAACTAAGCATTATAAGCGTGAAGTCAAAATCGCAAGATAGGCTTAGTTTAAATGATTAATAATAGGAAATNTTATGCAAACGATTATATTAGGNGGCGGCTGTTTTTGGTGTACTGAATCCGTTTTTCAATCTGTCAAAGGCGTACAGTCNGTNGTATCAGGATATATGGGCGGCGAAGCCACTACTGCCANTTATCGCGCGGTCTGCGGCGGTAATAGNGGTCATATCGAAGTGGTCAAGGTTGAGTTCGATGACGCTANCGTGCCATTAGAAGTGATTTTAGATATCTTNTTTGCCACTCACGATCCTACCACCAAAGACCGTCAGGGTAATGATGTCGGCAGCCAGTATCGCAGTGTGGTGTTCTATACTGACGAAGANCAGCAAAAGCCGACCATCGATCGCACTATCAATAAATTACGCGATATGGGTATCGATATCGTCACAGAAGTGCACCCTGCTATCGAATTTTATGANGCTGAAGAAGAGCACCAAGACTTCTTCAATCGCAACCCGAACCAAGCTTATTGCAACTTCGCCATTCCGCCAAAGCTCACCAAATTACGTCAAGAGTTCAAAGAGTACATGGTCGCTTAAACGTTGTTAGGACCCTAGTTATAGATACCGTTATAAGCAAAGCCAAGTGTAAAGACACTTGGTTTTTTTATGCCAATTAGCGGTATGATATCGTTATGTCTCCATAGACTACGTTAAGGAAAACCGTATGAATCCAGAATTTTGGCAATCGCGTTGGCAGGAAGGCCGTATTGGCTTTCATAAGTCGGAGGTCAATCCGCTATTGAAGGCGTATTTTTCGACTTTAAATGTAGCCAAAGGCGGCCGAATATTAGTGCCGTTAAGCGGTAAATCCCTCGATATGGCTTGGCTGACGCAGCAAGGTTATGAGGTGATTGGTATCGAGCTGGTCGAGTCGGCGGTAGAGGAGTTTTTTGCTGAACAAGGGATTACTCCTACAGTGACTCAGCCTAGCAATAACGCGGATATTAAACGCTATCAAGGACAATTATCAGGGCAGACTATTGAGCTGTGGGTCGCCGATATTTTTGCGCTGACAAGCGAAGACGTCGGTCAAATTGATGCCGTTTATGATAGAGCAGCACTGATAGCCTTACCGCCAGATACGCGCCCGAAGTATTGCGAACATATACTTAATATAAGCGATAACGCGCCGCAGCTTCTGGTCACTATCCATTATGATCAAAGTCAAAAGGATGGCCCGCCATTCTCAGTCAGCCCTGAGCAAGTGCGTCAGTACTATAGCGATACTTATCAGCTCACTGAGCTTGAGGTCAACCCGTCAATCTTAAACGCTAATGCGGCACTAAGCGTCACTGAGCATGTTTGGTTATTAACACCTAACGCTGATAATAATAACCCTTGAGATAGAAGCGCAATATGAAAATCTTAGTGTTACTAGGGCGTGTTGAACATTCACAAATGCGCACTGCTGATTGCTAAAATAGTTCTAGTCTAAGTGAAAATTGCAGGTAATGCTTATTGCATTGGCTAGATTTTCGCAACGACTAGGGCGATTTTAGCATCAGCCCTCACGATAACAACAGGGACAGGACTATTTTTTGCCGCTTTATTGATAAAAATAGACGTTTAGAACGACTAAACTTACCATTTTTATCTGCAAATCGCCTAAAAAATAGTCTCTGTCAGTGCCATGGTCGAATGTTCAACACGCCCTAGTGAGTTTGGCGGCATTTTTGCTAGTGACGCTACCCGGTCCCCTTTACAGATCTGGCTTAGTGGAATTGGGAACTGCTTTTGCGGGCTTCAAATATGCGGTTATCACTGGTGTTGCAGCGCTGATATTACTTATCGTGCAGATGTTATTTAAGCGGCAGACCGTGACTTTTACCAGTGCAGCGGTCGCGATAGTCTTCTCTCTCATCGCAATCCTTATACCTCTGAGAATGATGATTACGGCTAATAGCGTGCCGGCTATTCATGATATCTCAACCGATATAATGACGCCGCCTGAATTTGTCGCTATCGCTCCGCTACGTGCTGATGCTCCCAATCCAACGACTTACGTAGGTCTTGAAACTGCCGAGAAGCAACGCGAAGCTTATCCTGAGCTTCAGACTTTGCAGTATTCACAGCCGAAATCGGAGCTCGTAGCCGCTGTTGAGCAGGCCGCTAATAATACCAAACCCAACAATTAAAGTTGCGCCCAAGCACGAGCAGTTAACGACCGAATTCTTTGTGGCTGTTTAAGCAAATTATTCCAA